>ENA-OSET01000779-OSET01000779.1-sediment-metagenome-genome-assembly--contig:-NODE-779-length-34947-cov-5.124921_pt1 | contig 34947 bp, 35 predicted proteins | sample MGYA00237882_ERZ534229 | MGnify/ENA primary metagenome ERZ534229 (study PRJEB26408, sample SAMN06266212) | sediment metagenome | isolation source: Hudson Canyon methane seep mesocosm | place: USA:Hudson... | reverse complement strand
CGATGGGGCTCCGTCAAACCCGACAAACGAAGTGAGCTACATCAACTATTTGATAGGGATGGGGTCTAACGCAGCCGCAGTGGAAGATGGGGGAGCTTTCGATCGTCTCGGGAGCGACTTAGCTGGGCCGTTCCCGGCAGCATTAGAATCTGACAGCGTGAATCCGGACGATGACAATGATTTTTTTGCTGATAGCGATTTCCAGTAAATTTATGCGAAAGCGGGTGGGTTCGCGCTGGTGTGGTTTAATGCAGGCGGTTTTGGTACGGACGGTGTCACCATCGATGTTGATAGTTTGTCGCACACGTCTGCATACAACCCAGTCACGACATCTGTGCCAGAGCCTTGCACCTTGGCGCTTCTCGGTATTGGTCTACTGGCAATCGGCTTTGTACGACGCAGAACTGTTTAGCAGCTGTTCCAGAAGAGCCGCGTATTGGGCGCGTGGTTTTTTTGTCTGAATTTCAGGCTACCCCTGTGAATTTTTTGATTCTGTTGATCACTTGCTTTGCTGGACTAAGATTTTGAAAGACGTTCTGTGACGGTTAAGGCTTTACGTGACCATCACGCTTTCTTTGTCTGTGCGAACGAGGTCGGATGCAGAGAGTTTGGAGCTAGGATTAACAGTCTTCAATTGCCGCTTTCAACCCCGTCGATTAACATCCTCTTGCCCTGACAGCAGGGCGTGTCATTTGGACGCGAGGGAAATCAGTGTAAATCTGATGTTGGTCTCGCAGCGCTGATGGTGGGGTGCTTCAACGAATATCCAGGCCACTGTGCATATGCATGGGAAGGCTGGAGCCACCTGAGCGAAATGGTTCAGAACCTCAGCTCGTAGACCGATCCGTAGTGCCCTGTAACCCCGCTCGGGGCCAGCGGCCATGCTAAAGTATCAGTCACTAAAAAACTCTTTTCCAATCGTATTTAATGTTCCTGATGCCGGGCAGGCACTCTCCGTCCTTTTTTGCATCAGAGAATTCCGTAAATTTTGTGTAATAAAAAGTAGCAGTACCATTACCCATGCTTTGTGGATGAGAGGAATATAGGAAGAAGAAACGCCTCCCCAGTTTTAGTCCGCATCGACAGTCTTCACAACATACATGAAGAAGGCTGTGCTCCAGAATGAAAGAGGGAAGATTGCATTTAGGTGGGACAACGGAATTAGATTTGATAGTCCTCTTATAATAATTAGTTGGTAGTGCTTTGCTAGTGTTTCAATTGCAGTGTAAAGTGTCACCGTACAAACATCTATTTTCCGAGAGATAGATCGAGAAGCGTTAACAAAGTGTAAATTTATTCGACCGTCGATACTTCCCGAGCTTAATAGTCCGATTTAAAATTTCGAGAACCGATCTTTTGATTAGGGGTAAATTCGTACTCGTTATTGTTGTGTGGCACGGGGCCTATTTGACCTAAGACCTCATCGTTCAAAATCAGCTTTGTATACTCTTTAACGTGGCAAATGTAGTTCAGCGATTTGTGGCAAGTTTTCATATTGAGTAGTGCGGGTAGGGGGCGTTTTGAAGAATCTATTCAGCAGCTCCTTTGCTAGGGTGCGGTAATCAGTGGATCGATTGTAGCGTTCTCGCATTTTTATGAGGCGGGTGAAACTTCTATCGTATCCCGAAAATGATAGCTCGCATGTCTGGTTTGCGGCGCTGTTCAGTTGCGACAATCATTTGTTCCTGCTGAGAATTAACTGTCCGGTAATACGGCAATCAGATCTCTTTTAGCTTTTTTGCGCCCTTGTTAGCCCGTGTTTGCGTAACAGCCCGCGTAACTGGTGATAGCTCAAGCCAAGAGCGTCAGCAACATGGCCCTGATGGTCGTAATATTTGGTCATAGCGCTTTTTAATAGGTTGATTTCAAATTCATGTGTACGTTCGGTGAATGATTTTTCTTCTAAGCCAGACTCCCTTGGAAGGGGCGTACTTGCAGGGGCTATTGAATCCTGATCTAAAGGCGTATCTGCGCCGGTAGTCAGAGCTCGTTCTGTTTGACCGGTATTTAAGTCTCTCGATGATTGTTGATAGGGTGACTCAAACGGATTCAGAATGATCTCCGCCACTTTCGTGCCTGGATTACCCCAGCGATAGACGGAACGCTCTACAACATTTTTTAACTCTCTAACATTACCCGGCCAGCTATGACGGTTCAGTTGCGCTAGTGCGGCATCGGTAAATCCGGCGAAATAGTCCCAGTCAAGCTCCCTGCACATTTGTAAGGCAAAGTGATGAGCAAGTTGCTCGATATCTTCTTTGCGAAAACGGAGCGGCGGCAAATGAACGACATCAAAACTGAGCCGATCGAGGAGGTCTTCTCGAAATCTTCCCAGCTGTGCTTCTTCGATAAGATTCGCATTGGTTGCGGCGACGATACGTACGTCTACATTGAGGGTTTTTTGCCCGCCGAGTCGTTCAAATTCGCCATATTCAATCAGGCGTAAAAGTTTTTCCTGAAGCCTAAACGACATGGTTGCGAGTTCGTCGAGAAACAGCGTACCGCCATCTGCGCGTTCGAATCGTCCTTGGTGTGTGCGGGTCGCCCCGGTAAATGCGCCTGGTTCATGGCCAAAGAGTTCTGATTCTAAGAGCTCGTTACTAATTGCGGCACAATTTACCTTTATTAACGGTTGTTCCCAGCGCTCGGATAAGTAATGGATTCTATCCGCGGCAAGTTCTTTGCCGGTTCCACGTTCACCAACAACCAGTACCGGTCTGTTAATGGGGGCTAATTGTGAGAGATGTTCCAGTGCCTTTGCTAGAGCATTAGATCTACCGATGATTTCTTCGTGTGGTCTGGCCATAGTCACCTTCGATGGTATTTACCGCTATTCAATATGGTAAATATAGCCCTTTATTTCGTTAAATACGCCACTTTTATTTGGCTAAGTACCCGCAAATTAAAAAAAATGATAAAAATCAATAGCTTAAAATGTTGGCACGAAACCTGTAATAGATATTACTAACAAGGGTAAGTGAGAATATTGTCTTAAATATTACAGCTTGCCAAATTCGAGAAGAGCCGGGTGTATCGATCCGGTTGGATAGCGAAAGGAGAAGGAAATGAGTAGTTTAAGTAATCAATTTTCAGAATTTAAGGCAAAAGGGAAGCTGGCCTCGGTTGTAGCGCGTACTAGATCTTTAGTGCTGACAGCAGCCAGGCTTGCACCTTGGATGATTGTCGCGGTAGCACTGAGTTAAAAACTGGGAATCGAAACCATTATTAAGATTACAGATTTTTCTATTATTTAAAAGAGGAGAAAACCATGGGCATATTTTCGCGCATGACTGACATTATCAATTCAAACTTAAATTCACTATTGGATTCGGCCGAAGATCCGGAGAAAATGATTAGGCTGATCGTTCAGGAAATGGAGGATACGCTGGTCGAAGTCCGTAGTTCTTCAGCAAGGGTAATGGCCGACCGTAAAACGGCCAGCCGTCGTGTGCAACGATTACATGAGGATATGTCCGAATGGGAAGGTAAAGCCAAGCTTGCGATTAGTAAAGGTCGAGAAGATCTTGCGAAGGCTGCGTTACTTGAGAAGCAGGCCATTGGAGAAGAGGTCGCGGCTGTTGAAGCCGAGTTATTGGCCTTGGACGAACATATTGATCAGTTACACGATGAAGTGGCTCAACTGCAGCAAAAGCTGACGGACGCAAAAGCAAAACGTAAAGCTATGCAGATGCGGACTAAAACAGTAGAGTCTAGACTTAAAGTTAAGCGTCAAATTCAACGTGATGTGCTCGACGACGCTTTTGATAAGTTTGAGCGATTTGAGCGCCGTATGGATAATCTTGAGGGCCAGGTCGAGGCGATGGATCTAGGCGCTGCAGGGCAGGTAGATCTCGCGTCAGAAATAGAATCTCTCGCTGAGAACGAGAAAATTAACGAGGAGCTATCGCGGTTAAAAGAAGAAATGCAATCACCTGCGGAAAATAGCAGCAAATCCGAGTAAGCCGCCGAATAATCTAGGGTGTAGACTGTATGGGTATTCACTTGCTAGATTGTTTATTTTTGGAATAGGGTTTAAGGAAGGTTAAATGAAAATGCTTGAATTTTTATTTGTACCCACCATTTTGTTTATGACAATAGTCGCGCCGATATGGATTGCGATGCATTACAACAGTTCTCGAAAGTCATCGCGAAGCTTGGATCAGGGGGACCGCGAAGTGGTAGAAGAGTTACTGGCGGATCTGGACAAAATGGCGGAGCGCATTGAAACTCTCGAGTCGATTCTCGATCAGGAGAATTCCGGTTGGCGCGATGAACATGCCGAGGGACATCGAGAAGAATCGTCGGGCGAGCTAAGAAGGAGGTCGGCAAATGAGTAGAAGGCATTCACATAGACACAGTAGTTATCGTGATGGCGCTCGTCGTAGAAAGAGCACCATCAAAAAGCAACGCAGACGTGGGTGGGATATGAACCTTTATCGTAATGTTGAAAGCAAAAAGATCGCTGGAGTCTGTGCGGGGTTGGCCGATCACTTTCAGGTTGCTCACTGGGTAGTCAGGTTAATTGTCGTCGCGGGGTTCTGTTTTACGGGTAGTCTGGCAATATTCTCTTACATTATCGCTTGGTGTTTGATGGCGCCAAAGTCGAAGGAGTGTACCGAGGAAGCGGTTGAATACGATGAGAAGAGACACGAATATCGTCCCAAAACCATGTTTCGCTATTCTGAGGGTGCAAGCTCCCGCTTAAAGGCGGCGCGGAAAAAGGTGAAGGACTCCCTCGGTCGCGTAGAAGATATGGAGTCTTATGTCACTTCCAGACGTTACCAATTAAATAAGGAGTTTTCTAAGCTTGCTGACTGAATAAAGTTGCGGCAACTTCCATAACGACTGCAGGTTTGTGCTGCGAGCCAAAATCCTACAGGCATTAGAGCGCAAAAAGGTAGTCGTTAATATTTACAAGGGTTTTGTTGGTTCGCCGATTCTAAAAGGCATTTATTCACACAAATCAAGCTGGCGTTAGGCGAAAAGATTATTAATGGCATTTCGAAATTTAAAGATCCATTGAAACCTTATCTAATTGTTCAAACAAGTTTAACGGTAACCCCATGTCTTCCAACGCTTGTAACGCCGCGTCATTTTGACTTTCGTCAACCTTCGCTATCGCATAAATCTCACAGGCAAAATTAGCTTGGTACAATAAGTGAGCCAGTTTGTCGATTTTGTCTCCGGCTTTTAGATCGACTTGTTGTTTCAATGCCACGCAAAGTTCTTCGGGTAGTTCCCAGTCTATAGCAACCGTATGGCTAAGTTCCTCTGAAGTCGATTGCATCATTGGCGCAAAAGCGGCGTATCCGGGTTGCTCAGAACTGCTGTTCATTTCAAATTGCGAGCTGAGCTCGTTAAAAATGGTTATTTTACCAATGTCGTGGACCAAGCCGAGCAGGTAAGCTTTGTACGGTTCGATGCCGCGTTGTTTAGCAATTAATTCGCATGCCACCGCGCAATGCAAAGAATGTGTCCACAATTTGTGGCCAAATTCCGAATAATAATAGGATTTACGTTGAATCACCGGCTGCATCACCGCAGCCGACATTACGGACCGCAAGCCTTCCGTTCCAAGTTTAACGACGGCAGTCTCAATACTGCTAACCCGTTTGGCCACAGGATTAAAATACACGCTATTAGCCAGCTTTAGGACCGAAGTGCTCATCGCGGGATCTTTATTTATTATCTTTACATAATCGACCAACGCGGACTTCGGGTCTCTCAATCGTTGTAGAAGTTTAGGTATGATCGAGGGTAGGCGTGGCACCGCCTTTAGGCGATAGCTTTTTTGACTTAAGGATTTTTCAAGTATATCGATGACGAGCTTTTGAGGAACAGAAAGCGGCTTTTGGTCATCGATGTTGCCTAGAATAGTGGAGTAAAATCCATATTGTGCTGTCAATAAGCTGAAAGTGCTGGGTTGTTTAGCTTCAGCTCGGTGGTCGACTGATTGAATAGGCGCTTTTGGTTTCGGTTTTGGGCTTTCAGAACCAAAAACGGATCTGAGTTTTGAAAGTAATCCTGCCATAGTGAGGTAATTTCCCTGTCGATCTCTTCGCTGAAGTTATGGTTTTTCTGCCCAATTCGATTATTGGAACTATTTTAAGAGTTATCGCCATTAACTTTACATCATCGTGACAAGAATGAGTAGGCAAGGTGAGTTGAGTCGGCATTATTTGCGTGAATTTTTTCCCCGTGTTGTCTTGGTCTGTGTCACGGCTTGACTGCGAAATTTTCTTGCGCGATCGCTTGTTGTGTGGTCTTATTGCGCGCGCTCTATATTCGGCTTTGGCGGACGGTGTGAAAATTCACGCAGAGATGAATTATTGTTCGCAGCGAGAATATAGATAATGTAAAGAAAACTGAAATTTATAATAGAAAGGAAATGGAAATGAAACTAGTTAAAAAGACTTCTGAGTACACTATATCTCTCCGTCGCGATGGTCGTCACGCGGTTGTTGATGCAAATAAGCAACCCGTTAATGGAGAGGAAAAAGTCAAAATACTAACGGCTGAAAATCTAGTAAAAGTAGCGGTACCTGCGCCTGTTGCAGAGCCGGAGCCAGAAGTTGCAAGCGAAGAAGTTGCTGCACCTGAAGAAGACGCTGCAGCAGAATAAGATTACAGTGTAAAAAAAGAGCGCTATAGGCGCTCTTTTTTTATGGGTTGAAAATTTGTATCGGAAAGACGGCCAACCGTTGGACGTTTTTTTGCTTTCAGTCTAGTGACCTAGTTACTGGCCAGCGATTTTGCGTATTCCAGTTCGATTTCATCTTGTAACGTTGCCTGTCCGATTCCCTTTAAGCGCAATGATTTCTTTAAACGCTGATCGCGGCGGCTCTTCCGGTGAATTGACATCAGATGAGTAAATAGCCGTTGGTGAGCCTCTCCGTTTACTAGCTGGCTAACGAGTTCGAGATTGACGCCTGTGCGAAAAGCAATCCGTTCTGGGCTAATTTTGTGAGCATGGAATTCGGCTACAACATCAATTTGTTGTTGTAGTGTTTTCTCGCTGATTTTTGCGTACCGAGTAAGGTTTGTAGTAGTCACGTTAAGGGCAGATCTTCCAGTTTAAAGACTAAATGGGCGTAATCTCAAAGACGAATATTCATGCATTTCAAATAAGCGTCTCTATTAGCCGATACGTTTAGATTATTCTAAGGTGAGGAGCCTAGCATATTTTTTCGATTTCAATTGAAAAAGCTTTTACATGCTACTATTAAATAGTATATATCATGAGATTTTGTAAGGATTTCGGGAGATCAAATTGAATCGACAGCAGCTTATAGAACATTTAGATCAACTTACCAGTGCCATTCAAGATATGCAGGCGACAGACAATGATAAGGAAAAATTGAGTCAGTTGATTTTCGATATCGAACAGCAATTGTCTGACCCTACGCTCGGGCGTGACAATGCAAGTTTGACTGAGCAGGTGGATGGGCTTGTTTCAAATTTTGAAACCGATCACCCTGCAGTTGCGGGTATTCTCAATAACATCATGCTAACGTTATCCAGTATGGGAGTGTGATGTTAAGGACGCTGCCCTACGGAGCTAACGCTTATAAAATAGTATAATTCCGCGAACAAATCGCAGTCGGGGCACGTTGTTGTATTCGGTGTTTTAAGTCGTAAATATTTACGTTTACCCAGGCGAGCGGCATGGCTTTTCTAAAAGTGGTTAAGGACGATATCACCACTATCACGGTGGACGCCGTGGTGAATGCAGCAAACAACAGTCTGCTAGGAGGTGGGGGTGTTGACGGCGCAATTCATCGTGCGGCTGGGCCCGAATTACTTGCTGCGTGCCGGCCCTTAGGCGGCTGCGAAACTGGAAATGCCGTATTAACGGCCGCTTTTCGGTTACCTTGCCGTTATGTGATTCACACCGTCGGTCCGATTTGGTCCGGAGGGAGCAACAATGAAGCGGGTGCGCTAGCATCCTGTTATCACCACTGTTTGCAGTTGGCAGATCGGCATGCTGTAGTGTCGATAGCCTTTCCGGCAATCAGTTGTGGTGTTTATGGTTTTCCTATCTATCCTGCGGCGAAGATAGCCGTGGAGTCTGTCATGGATTACTGTAGTCAAACACATTGTTCGATAAAATCGGTATTGTTTGTCTGTTTTGGTGACGAGGTAAAAATGGCCTACGAAGGCGCGCTAAAGCAAGTCTAGAGCGTGTTAAGTTAAAAAGTGACTCATCGAGTTCGGTGCCGACTCTTCGAAAAGTCGCCTTAGCTTATGGGGTCGCGTGACCTTTCGAAATAGGATGATGATTGGTGGCTAAAGTTTTAGCAGGGCGCAATTGATATAGCCTATAATTGAAAGCACTGTAATTGAGAGCACTGTAACTGACAGCACCATAATTGAAAATCCAATAACTGAGGGCGCCTTAATCGAGCGTCCCATAAAAACCTCGAAGAATAATAGTTTGGCTACAGATCGAGATTAATTCATTTTAGGGAACCTGATAAATTAGGCTATGGTTAGATATAATAAAATATATCACAGGCTTATTATGCTACTGTGCTGCGTCTCGATTTTAACAGCTGAAAAACACTCCTACACCGTGATTAAAATGGTAAACCGATGGAAATAAAAGACCTATCTGATTTCAAGTCAGAAGAAATTGATAAGTTAATGGACAAGATCCCCTTTTTTAAGGAGCTTAAGGTACAGACTGGCGGTCATTTGGGTTTACTGCTGGATACGTCCTGTATTGTCGAGTTACAACCGGGCGAGGTTATCATGCAGCGAGGAGATCGAGGGTCTTGGTTGTATTTTCTCATCAAGGGCAGTCTTGCCGTTTATTTAGATGATCCTGGTTCATCCAAGCCACTCAATCGTATTACCCCGGGTGAATTATTCGGAGATTTAGCTCTGTTATGTGATCACGAGCGCAAGGCAACGGTCGCCGCCGAAGCAGGGAAAAAAAATGCGCTTCTATTTGCAATCGATTTCAAGCCATTTGGGGATTTATTAAATTTCGACAAAGTTGACCTGATAACAAAACTCGCTTTTTATCGCACCATGGTACATAGCATTCGCTGGCGGTTGGAGGTAAATCGAATGGCTAATCCTTCGCATCCATTGGCTCTTGAGTTAAGGCGGGTGCCTACGTTTAAAGGTGAAAAAAACAGCGAGTCTGAACTTAAATCGATACACGAGCAGGCCCAATTTTTGGCCTCAATGCTGGATCGTTGGAATAGTAGTTCCGAGTGAGATTCGTGAACTCGCAATTCACATTTATTTAGCCATTCTTTCCCTTTGCTTTATGTCGTTTATGATTGCCTGATTAACCGGACAACTAATCCCCAGTTTATTAGCCTCAGCCACTAAATATCCATTAATATAGTCAATTTCGGTAGTGCGACCGTTGTTGATATCTTGATACATAGATGAATAGTTATCGCTGGTATTTTTGAGGGTGTTTTCTACCTGCTCGATTAAGCCATTGACAACGAAGGAGAGTCCTAACGCGTCCGCAATCGTCGCTATTTCCTGGCAAACGGCAGCTAGTTGTTTTCTGGCTTGCGGGATTTTTAACAAATCGCCGTTTTTGCAGTGATGGATAACAGTCAACCCATTGATCGCGCAGTTTAGGGTCAGCTTTTCCCATTGCCGAAAATCAATATTTGTACAGCTCGAAAGTTCGAGATAGTCGGAGGGTAACAGGTTTAAAAAGTGAGGGTCAGCGCCAATATGCGTATGGCCCTTTCCTGCGTGAACCACGGATAGTTTATCGGTTCGGTAGGCTCCATCGGTCGTAATGGCAGTTACTAAATACTGTGATGGCAGTAGCTGAGGTAGCTCTTTCGATCCCATGCCGTTTTGCAAAATTAACACGGTTGCCTGTGGTGCAATATTGCCCTTTATTTTTGTTATAGCGTCGCGGGTATGCTGCGCTTTTGTTGCGACTAACAAGTGATCAATACGCAAGCTGGACTGTGCTAATTCTTCTAGGGTTATCGTACGTATTTTAATCCGCTGTGTTTCTTCGCGGTTCGTGCTCGTGCGCCGCGCAAGTTCTAAAAAACTGCTGCTTCTCGGCGTGGGAGTGATTAAGGTAATGGGGAAGTCTGACAGCCGCCAATAAGCAGCCCAGAGACAGCCCATTGCGCCCGCGCCGAGAATATACCAGCTTGGTTTCTGGTCCGTCATGGAGGAGATTGTCGATAACTAATAATCAATACCCTTACGCGCTTTAATTTTTGCATGAAATGCATGTTTTATGTCTTTAATTTCAGAAACGGTGTCTGCCAGTTCCCTAATAGCGCTACCGCCACCGCGACCGGTGATCACAACGCTCTGTTCGTGGGGGCGGGATCGAATCGCCGCCAGAACTTTTTCTTCGTCCAAATACTTGAATGAAAGCATATACGTCAGTTCGTCGAGTATAACCAAATATATACTGGGGTCACAGAGTAGTTTCTCGGCATGCGTCCATGAATCTTCAGCGGCCTTTATATCGCTGGACCTGTCTTGCGTATCCCAGGTGAAGCCGGTTCCCATCTGGTGAAAGTATACTTCGGGATGTTTGTCCCGTATAAAAATTTCTTCGCCAGAGAGCTGTACGCCTTTAATAAATTGAATAATGCCAATCTTCAAATTATAGCCGAGACTGCGTATAGCCATACCAAACGCTGAGCTTGACTTTCCTTTGCCATCGCCGGTTAACAGAATAACTAAACCGCGTTCTTCAGTGGCTTCGGCAATGCTATGGTCGACATTGGCTTTTTGTTTCTCCATGCTTTTTTTATGACGCAACTCTTTTTTTTCTTCGCTCATGGTGGCTCGCTATGTGATTGACTGTTTTGTCGCGCGGTCGTCGCGATTCGGCTAATAAAATAGCTGTAAAATGACGTACTTGAAAAATAGCGTATCTGAAATTTTACAGGCTTTTTACAATCTTAGTTGTTATTTGATGTCGGTCCAGAAATAGTGTCATTGCGAGAAGCGTAGCGACGCGGCAATCTCTTTCAGGTAGCGTCAATGCTGGATGAGATTGCCGCACTAACGCTCGCAATGACGGTGCCTATTAGTTTCTGGACAAACACTAGTTTGAAGTCCGTGATTTTGGGATTATTGTCATACCAGATTCAGTGTGTAATATTTGCGTTTCTATTCCGTACACCTGAGCAATGTTTTCTGTTTGTAAAACACAATCAGGTTTTCCCTCGAACGCTATATTACCCTGATCGATTAAGACAAGTCGATGGCAGAACCGCGCTGCCATATTCAGGTCGTGTAAGACAACGACTGAGCTTCCGCCCCTATCGCAGTGTTCTCGCAATAACTCCATTGTGTGCAGCTGGTGGTAAGGATCTAGAGCCGCAATAGGTTCGTCCGCCAAAATAATATTTGATTGAGTGGCAAACATTCGAGCGATCAGAACTCGCAAGCGCTCACCGCCAGACAGCGTGCTAACAATTCTGCCAGAAAGATGTTCTATTTCCGCCAGTGCCATCGCTTGTGCAATGACTGCGTTATCTTCCGCTGATAAATTGCTCCACGGATTAAGGTAGGGTAGTCGTCCCAGGGCAACTAAACGGTATACCTCGAGTGGCCAGTGTGCTGGTGCCCCTTGCGCTAAATAGCTAATATGTTTTGCCAGTTGTTTTCGGTTGATCGAATTGATAGCTTGCTCGTTTAACAGCAGCTCGCCGCTATCGTATTTTTGCAAGTTGGCTAAGACCCTTAACAGCGATGTTTTGCCGGCTCCGTTAGGACCGATTAGTCCGACTAATTCGTTTTTGTCTATCGCAATACTGATGTTCTTAAGGACAGAGTTCCCGTCAAATTTCAGCTCGATATTTTTCGCCTGTAATTTCATATTAGGCTATTCCGGGTTTTAATTATCAGGTACAAGAAAAACGGCCCGCCGACTAATGCGGTAACAACTCCCAGCTTCAGCTCGTGGCCCGGCGTAAAGCTTTGTACAGCGACATCGGCTAGCAGGACTAATAACGCTCCGCCCAATGCGCTTGCTAATAGAAGCCTTCCAGGTTCATGTCCGACCAATGGTCGCAGTAGATGTGGAACGAGTAATCCCACGAAGCCTACATTGCCACTGACAGAAACGGCCGCACCGACGCTTAGGGCGACACCCGAAATGATAATTCCTCTCTCTCGACCTAAATGAAAGCCGAGTGATTGAGCCGTATCTTCACCAAGGCTAAGCGCATTTAGGAAGCGACCACTGGTAAGAATAAGTAGCCAGCCGACCAGCATAAAAGGAAGAGCCAGATAGAAATCAGACATACTGCGATTGGCGATAGACCCGAGCAGCCAAAAGACCATCTCAGACATGGCGTATGGGTTGGGGGCAAGATTCAACGCCAAAGAAATTAAAGACGACGCAACCGCATTGACAGCAACACCTGCAAGGAGAAGAGTCATAATGCTGCTATTTTGTCCCGCCAATAAAAATATCATCAGCACAGAGAGCGCTGCGCCAGTCATGCCCGCAATGGGAACCGCGTAAATTGATACACCCGACCAGCCAAAATACAGAGCAATTACAGCCCCTAGTGCTGCGCAGTTAGATACTCCCATTAAGCCTGGCCCAGCCAAGGGGTTTCTTAACAGACCTTGCAAGGCAGCTCCGGCGAGACCTAATGTTGCGCCAATCGATACTGCCAGGAGGGCCCTGGGTAATCTGATTTCGAGAAAAATAATGGAGTCTAATCCCAGTCCGACGGACGTAGATCCTGCATTTAAAGCGCCGCTATTGGGTCCGTTTTGATCGATGTCTTCAGGGTTGATCAGATTCATGAAAACATTACTGAAATCGATAGAACTTGGTCCGGTAGTGAGTTCGACGATAAATATCGCAGCCGTAAAAGTGGCCAGTAAGACAATCAATAAAAGAGGTCTGGAAGTCATTTGTGGGTCCCGGCGATAGTCTTTAGGGCCTCGGTTGACATGGGTCCAACGCAAAGCCATTGATTATCGGGTATTGTCAGCATTCCATGGTGTCCTTGCCATTTTAACAGTGCAGGATGATCGGTATATCGGTGCGCCAGGGAGTCTCTGTTATAGTCTGATTCGCTAACGATAACCAGGTCTGGTTTACTCAATAGCACTTGCTCCACAGATAGATTGCTGTAGTACTCAATGCCCAAATCCGTTGCGATGTTGGAATACCCGGCCATAGTGACAATGGTATTTTTAAAGGTATTACTGCCAGCGGTATGACCATTGGGTGAGTAAATGAGAGCGGTGGGCCTGTTACTGATATCAACATTCTTAATCCGGACCTTTGCCGAATCGATGTCTGCTCTCATCGACGTTATCAATCCGGCGGCAGCCTCTTGTTCTCCGAGGAGTTCGCCGAGCCTGCTAATAAGCGCTTCCAGCCCGGCAAAGGAGTCGGGCAGCGCAACGATTTCTACTGGCAGTTTGTTGTTCATCAAAATCGCAGTGGCATTTCCCGGTGAGAATTCTGTGGTCAGAATTAGGTCTGGCTGCAGAGGGAGTATCTCTTCAGCCAAGCCCACATTGGTGGGTATGTCCTGCGCCTTCTCCCACAGGTAAGAATATTCGGGCTGTTTGGCAAGGTTTGTAATAGACGCAATTCTGTCTTTTCCTACCAGCATTAATAATAGCTGGTCTGTGCACAAATTGGTCGAGACGATTCGCACAGGTTTGTTGTAATTAACCACAGTTCCGTAAGTCAGAGGTGCCGACAGCAACAATGCGAATAACACTGAATACGGATGAAAGAGCGCCGTCGTTTTTAGCGCCGTTTTTAACACGGGCGTTTCCCGACTAAGCACGAACTCATTATGTCTTTTGGCATTATTTAGATGTCCGAGAAAATCGATGGCGATAATTACACTGAGGCCTGCTTACTACCCGACAATTTACCGCCACCCAATTTATTTATAAGCTTCCTTTCTCTAAAACAAAATGTTTAAAACGAAAAGCTAAAGCGAAAAACCTAAAAAGCAAGTTTCAAACCCACTGACGCATTGCTTCCGCGACTTTCGAAACCGTAGATCTCCTCGTAGTTTTCCCCAAGTGCATTTTCAATACGGCCGTATAGGTCCATGGAAGAAGTCAGTTTATGTGTGACCAGTAAACTTAATAGAGAAAAGGAATCCAAAGAGACTTTTTCACCCGCGTAGGTCGGGGGCCCAAAAAATAAGTCATCTTGTTGCCCGTTATAACTCAAGTTAAGAGACACTCGACTGCTGCTGTTTACCGTGTAATCAATATGTACATTCGCTAAGTGCATAGGGCGGCGGATTTCTCGGTCGTCATTTGCATCTTTTGAATCGGTATAGGTATAAGCAAAGTCAACATTGAGATCGTCGTTGACCGACCATTGAGCCGTTGCTTCAATGCCTGAGCGTTTACTTTTGCCATCGGTATTGACCGCGGTTGTCGCAAACAAATCAGGGTCGTAGTAAAAACCATTAATTTCATCTTCGAGTTGTTCATTAAAGTAGACCAGTTCAAATTGTGCGCTGCTGTTCAGCGGTACCAGGATTAAAGCCAATTCAAAACTGTCTGACTCTTCCGGTTTTAGATCTGGATTGCCGATAAACGGGTACAGTGATGTTTCATAAAATCCAAATCGTTCGCTGAAGCTCGGATTCTTGGTGCCTCGTGCGATGGAAGCTTTTACTTGCCAGCCATCTTGCAAGCGATCGTAAGACAGGCCTGACCGAAAGCTGGTAGAGCTATCAAAGGTCTCATTGTCATCGTAGCGAGAACTAACAGATAACTTTAAGCCATTGTTCCAAATATGCCGATATTCTCCAACAAAACTGGTGACTGTATTGTCCAGGTCTCTGTTCGGATCTCCAAAGAAGGATACTAAGCCTCTTTGTTGGAAAGTTTCTTTCAATTCCTCAACAACGACGGTCACGGTATCTTTGTCATTAGGGGTCCAGCTCGTTTGGGCATAGTAGCGTTCTTTTTTCCCCTCGTTACTGTTGTCCCAATGTTGGTCGGTAAAGGTTTCGTTGTCAGTTTTAACGTAACTTATACCAAATTCATGATTCCAGCGGTCATCGGGAGTCGTGAGATTGGCTTTTATTAATGCGAACGTCTGGCTTCCTTCGGTCAACTTGTCGGCGTCTTCAGGTAAGCCGGTGACAAAACTGATGTCATCAAATTCTGCATCAGTTTCGGTGCGACGTAAGACTGCACTGATTTTGAGAGAATTGAGCGCCTGGTAGCTAACATTACTGTTAAAAGTCTTGTTGGTATAGCCGTCGTCTTCATTCCCTGATTGGGAAAAATTTTCGCCATCGGAGTCGAGATAGCTGGCGTCGACTCGATAAGTCACGCTGTCATTGCCACCGCCAAAACCAAAGCCGGTATTGACCGTATTGTTTGACCCGTAGTCGACATGTCCGTCGCTGTGAAAGCCTTTTTCTCCTCGTTTGGTTTTCACGCTGATAACGCCAGCGAGTGCGCCGCCGCCCCACAATGAACTTTGTGGCCCACGTAATACTTCTATCTGGTCAATATCGCTCGCGAGTAAATGAGCAAAGTTAAATTCATCACCTTGACCAAGGTCGTTCGCCGGAATACCGTCAATCATCACCAATACATGGTTACCTTCTGCGCCCCGCATACGGACCTGAGTGATGGCTCCCAAGCCACCACTCTGATTAACCGCTAGGCCAGGCACGCCGCGCAGTATATCGGAGAGTACGACGGGATTTTTCTTAGATAAGGCCGCGCTATCAATAACCGTCATTGAACTGGTGCTGTCACGTAATCGAATGGGAGATCTGGAACCAGTGACAACCACCACTTCCAAATTGTCTGTGGTAGTTCGGCTTCCGGTTTCCGGGGCGGGGTTACTGATCGCAAGAGGTGTAATTAGACTGATGACGAGTCCGAGCGATACGTGGCTCACCATTGGGCTGAACGGGTTGCCCGCTAGTGGGTTGTTGAGTATTTTTTTGAAAAACATTGTATTCCTCCATTCGTTTTACCGCTCAGCGGCTAAATTTTCGAAACGAAAGAGGGAGGGGAAAGTGGGACAAATCAGCAGAGATGCAACCACCGACAACGCCCTCCGCATCATCGTATTGGTAAATAGACGCTTGGGGCAGGTATCGGGCTGGTAATCGAAGATTACGTACCGTTGCGGGGGCAGCGTTGGCTTGAGTCGCAGAGCTTTGAATTCTTAGCTGTGCGCACCGACCAAACTTCCCATTTAACCTGTTTGAATCATTCGCGCTACTCGAGCGGGACAAAAGACATTCAGGACCATAAGCAGTCGGCGCGGACAATACTGCTATGTGTAGCTTTAGTCAAGATTTCATTGCCTACGGAGTGCTTCCGGGTATTGAGTGCAACCCTTAAGCTGCGTACTATGGTGCCATTTTATCTTTAGCGTCCATTAAAGGAAAAAGTCATGCCATCGTTTGATATTGTTTCTGAAGTCGATTCACACCAGTTTACGAACGCGATTGATCAAGCCGGTCGGATTATTCAAACTCGATTCGACTTTAAAGGGGTTGATGCCAAGTTCGAGCGCAATGACTTGACCGTCACTATTATTGCCGAAGCTGATATTCAGTTAACGCAGATGGAAGATATGTTAAGAAGCGCGTTGATTAAGTGTAAAATTGATCCCTTGGCAATGACAATTGGCGATATCGAAACGGCGGGTAAACAAGTCAAAGAATTGGTGACTATGCAAAACGGACTGGAATCGGATTTGGCGCGGAAAATAGTGAAATTAATAAAAGACAAAAAGATGAAAGTACAATCACAGATTCAAGGTGATCAGGTCCGAGTGACAGGCAAGAAGCGCGACGACTTGCAACAAGTGATGGCGCTGCTCCGCGAAGAAGACTTTGATCAACCATTGCAATTTAATAATTTCCGCGACTAATTTCCGTAACTAATTTTCAATACCGACGGACTCTAAGATCCAAGCTAATCCCGACGCACAATTGAGCGACAATTATAAATGAGCGAAAATAAAACCCTAAGCTGGGGAGACGCTTTACTTATTTACACTAAGCGCCCCGTGCTTACCATGATTTTCTTGGGATTTGCTGCAGGTCTGCCGTTTCTACTCGTTTTCTCGACCTTATCTGCGTGGTTAACGGAAGCTGGCGTTACACGCAGCGCTATCGGTTTTTTTGCCTGGGTTGGAGTCACTTACTCGATAAAGGTATTGTGGGCACCGGTTGTAGATCGTATCAATCTGCCTGTTTTAGGGCGCCTTGGTCAACGCAGAAGTTGGATATTGCTGGGACAGCTTGGAATTACTGCCGGATTGGTGGCCATGGCATTCTTAAATCCTCAAACCCAGCTTTTTTGGGTTGCTGTCTTTGCTGTTGTTGTTGCGTTTTCTTCCTCTACCCAAGATGTCGCTATTGACGCTTTTCGAATTGAAGTAGCGATTGACGAATATCAAGGCGCTATGTCGGCCGCCTATATCTTTGGTTATAGAGTCGCTTTGTTGGTTGCCGGTGCCGGTGCGTTGTTTGTCGCAGAGGATTACAGTTGGTCAATAAGTTATCTTTTTATGGCTGTTTGTATGTCGGTAGGCTTGCTGACGGTGGCGTTAATAAAAGAGCCAGACCATATTAAAGATCGCTTTGCCGAGGAAGTTGAAGGCCAGCTAGTCACGAGCGTGTTAGGCGCGGGAGTGAATTTTGATCAACAAAGTAAACTCAAGCAATGGATGTTAATTTCAGTTGTCTGTCCCTTTGTTGAGTTCTTTAAACGAAATGGTCAATTTGCTGTTGTTGTATTGTTGTTTATTTCAGTGTTTCGTTTAAGCGATATAACTATGGGGATTATGGCAAACCCGTTTTATTTGGACTTAGGTTACAGCAAGTCGGAAATCGCCAGCGTTGCGAAAGTATTCGGGTTTTTTATGACGATTCTCGGGTCTGCAATTTGCGGAGTCTTGGTTCTAAAATGGGGAATTTATCGATCTTTACTATTGGGAGCTGTTTTGGTTGCATCAACCAATTTACTTTTTGCGGTGCTTGCGTCGATCGGGACTGCAGATTTAACTTGGCTGGCGTTGGTTATCAGTGCTGATAATTTAAGCGGAGGAATTTCCAGTACGGCTTTTATCGCTTACCTATCAAGTTTGACGAGCCGTTCCTATACCGCAACGCAGTACGCGCTCTTTAGTTCTTTAATGACTTTGCCAGGAAAATTTATTAGCGGCTTTTCGGGCGTGATCGTTGACAGTAACGGTTATGTAGATTTTTTCATTTTCGCTGCTGTCGTTGGTATCCCTGCCATAATACTGGTGTTGGTGTTGATGAGACGGTCTGAAAAATTGAGTACTTAAACTTAAACTTAAACTTAAACTAAAGGACTGATTTAGAGAATGGTCAGAAACGCCGATTCTTAAATTCTGCTCAGTGTTGTTTCCTTAGCTACCTACCCACAACACTTCTTGAACTTTTTTTCGCTGCCACAGGAGCAGGGTTCATTTCTACCGGGGGTTTTTTCAATGGCTGCAGTTTTCGGTTTGTTCAAAACGGCATTGAGTTCACTGATATTGTCTTCGGCACCGTCTTCTGAATCGATAACAATACTGGCATGCAGGGAATTTTCATCCAGAATCGTTTCAATTTCGGCTTTTCGATCCTGACTGGTAACGACAAGAGATAACGGGCTCTTTTCTGATCCGGGTTTAACGACCGCGTTGGTGCTAAAGCCGTGGTTTTCGTGTTTTTCTCGTTTATCAATTCGACCTTTGAAGAAAAATTTAGACATTGCTGGACCCTATTTTATAGAAGTGGAGAGGCTGGAAGTAAAATGGAAAAAGACCTAATCGGTCTGGTTTCGAAAGCTTTGGAAGCAAGTCATTTTTAACAATTATGCTGATATCTTGATCAGGTGTTCCGTGTTAAATGTAGAGGAGATTATCGGCTGCCCCCAAAAAATGCTTATCTGGGCGCATCTTAACACTTTTCCGTTGAAATTGGTTATGAAAGAGACGGTAATCGACCATAGACGCTAAAGAAAGAATAGCCGTAAAGAGAGTTCCAAGCAGGTTCTGTGTATTCATGGCTGGCGATGCCGAGTCGAATGGGGGCAGAGTTCGGTCGACCTTCTATATTCTTTGTCCTGTTTCGCCCATTTACTCGGGCTATTGCCGCTAGGTCACCTTCCTTTGTACTCATTTCGAATTGCTCGATCTTGCAATTCCTGGGTCTAAATAATGGTGTAAATAGTGGTGTAAAAAATACTAGTCGATGGCACTTGAAAAACGCACTGAGATAAGGTCGATAGTCCCGAGTTGAAATGTGGCAGACGAGATATTCGTTTATATTGTCAGTAGTAAATAGGCTATTCTTGATGAAGGGAAATAACCGGGGATTTGAGATCGTGCATTATAAAACGCTAATACTTTCAGTTGTGATGATTTTGTCTGCTTGTAGTGAACTTCCGGCCGAACAGGCAATAAAGGAAAATATCGAAGAAATACAATCGGCCATCGAAGGTAAAAGTAGCAGTGGCGTCACCGAGCATCTTTCTAGTTATTTTCTGCTGAATAGCAAAATGGACAAGAAAGGAGTCAAGCGAATGCTTATGGCTTCTTTCTTACGCCATCAGAAAATTGGGATAATAGTCAGTAATGTGACTATTGAATTGAGCGAGACTGACACTCACCGAGCCGTAAGTACAGCGACGGTTGCCTTGGTCGGCGCTACCAACTTTATTCCAGACAGCGGTCGCCTTTACCAGCTAAAGGGAGAGTGGCAAATCGAAGGTTCGGACTGGCGTTTGTTAACGTTGAATTGGAAGTGATGTCTTTTAGCTGATGACTCCAGATTATCGGATTGGATGTGCAAAGGATTTGCGGCAGAGCCTTTCAAGTAGACAGTTTGAGGAGGTCGACAATCCATCGAAAATGGGAGGTAAATTATTCTCTAAAATATCGTTGAGCGACCAGGGCCCCAATAATATCACCTTCGACATTAACCGCCGTGCGGATAGTATCCAGAGGGCGTTCCACGATCAACAAAATCCCGATCGCTTCTAAGGGGATTCCGGCCGCAAGCAAAACCATTTGCATTCCTGCCATAGACCCGGAAGGTATTCCCGGCGCACCGATTGACGAAATCATGGCCATTAGGAAAACCGCAACGATGGCTGTCGTGCTTAAGTCGATGCCGAACAGGTAGGCGAGGAATATAGCAGCAATACCCTCGAACAGCGCTGTACCGTCCATATTCATTGTCGCGCCCAATGGAAATACGAAGCTGGATACCGTTCCGGAAACCCCTAGATTGTCCTCGGCGGCTTGCATGCTCACAGGAAGCGTGGCGGCGCTTGACGATGTAGCGAAAGCAACCATGAGTGGCCTGCCAATATTTCGAAACAACGTTAGGGGGCCAACACCGCCAAAAAACTTTGCAATTATCGGTAGAACAACGATGCCGTGTAACAGGGTTGCAGCAACAACTACTGAACAAAAGGCGAGTAGAGAGCTTAGCAAAGTGCCGCCGCTTTTAAGGGTAACCTCAAAAATAATGGCAAATATTCCCAAGGGCGTAATTAACACGAACCACGAGAGAATCTTGTGGAGTATCGCGTTGGTTTGATGAATGGCGATGATTAACGGACTGTCCTGGGGCACCGTCAATAACATTGCCAATCCGATAATGAAGGCGTTCGTTGCGATTCCCAGAATATTCAAATTAGCGAGAGCAGAAAAAGGATTGGTAAAAGCGAGTTTTAATACATTGCTCAGTACCCGGACAATGGAGTCATTACTGTCGTCAATAAGCTGTTTTGGTGCTGTAAAATTTGCACTTTGACTGGCAGCTTCAACCGTTATCTGGTCAACATTTCCCACCCAGGGGTGGATGTAGAATACCACGGTCAGCCCAATACTGATGGCTATCATTGTCGTGCAGCTATAGTAGAGAATGGTTATGCCGCCGAGTTTTTTAAGACGATTGGCATCGCCTATCCCCAACAGTCCACCAATGAGAGAAAAGAAAATAATCGGTGCGACTAACATTTTGAGCAGAGACAAAAATAGCGTTTTCAGTAGAAGAATAAATTCGTAGAATGCCGGGGGTGCAGCGCTGCCTGCCCATTCTTCATTGCCAAATATTAGCGCAGAGCCATAGCCAAGTAGGGCTGCAAGAAACACCCAGAAAGTCAGGTTTTTGATGAGTTGTGGCATTATGGTGTAAATCCAGAAAGCGTCTATCTTATTAGGTGGTTAAGGTGTTTTTAGCCAGTGTTCTAAATCTGAGTTTTAACGCTGAATTTTTGTATTAAACATACTTAATAAAACTCCGCTTAGTCGTAATTGACTTTGACATGTTAACGTATGAACGATTAAATGTCGTGACTCCGATAAAATGAAAAAGATAATAACATGAAGTGTTTTTCCGAGGATGAAATAATTCGCTGTCATCGCAGGAAACATAGATTTGTCAATGAGTGCAATTGATATAAAACATGTAATAGAAAAACACGGAATAAAAAAACATGTAATAAAAAAGCGTGTAATAAAAAAGCGTGTATTAAAAAGAGCGTGCAAGCTAACTTCGAGATCGACCCCAAACCCTGAAGAAGTGAACATGATTATAAAAAGAACACTTTAGCAATTTTGAGACGGTTTTCCCTATATTGACAATAAATAATCACGCCAGTAGTCCCGTGGAATTTAGCGACGAGGTGCAATATGAATCGCAGAGAATTAATAAAAATAGCAGCAGTTTTGTTAGGTGGCAGCCTGTCCAGTACTATCAGTTCGGCAGTCATTGCGAATGCGGATAATGCAAATTCTACACGCGCTCCACAGAATCCGTTTTTTGATGCCGACGCCCGAAAAAGTGTCGCAATTCTGGCGGAACTGATAATTCCAAAAACAGATACGCCAGGTGCGATAGAGGCCGGTGTTCCTGATTTTATCGAGCTAATTGTTTCTGAATGGTATACAGACCTTGAACGGCAAGTATTTTTGACAGGCCTGGCAGACATTGAGGATTACAGCAAAAAGGCCTTTGGTAAATCATTCAGACTCTGTGATCGTAAAGAGCAAACCGCTGCGTTGACCTGGTCAGAAAAACAAAGTAAGTCCCATAGAGGCAGTTCAAGACCGGGAGATAATACCTTAAGTGAGGACGCGCCGTTTTTCTTGAAAATGAAAGAGCTGACGGTTTTAGGTTATTACACCTCGGAAATTGGAGCGACGCAGGAATTAATCTACAACCCCATGCCTATGAAGTACGACGGTGATATCAATTTCGCTGATGTGGGTCGACAGTGGTCTTCTTGAGGAGAAAGTAATGAAAGAGAATATTCAATTTGATGCCATTGTTGTGGGGTCGGGCATCTCAGGCGGTTGGGCTGCTAAAGAGCTAACTGAAAAAGGTTTGAAGGTATTGATTCTCGAGAGAGGTCGCCCTCTTGAGCACGGTAAAGACTATAAGGGCGAGCATATGACGCCATGGGAGATTCCCTATGCTGGAAAACCCTTGCGGGAGTTGTATAAAGAAGAATATTCCGTTCAAAGTACGTCTTACGCGTTTGACGAGACAACCAGACATTTTTTTAATAATGATAAGAAAAACCCCTACACCACGAGTGAAGGCAAGCCGTTTGAATGGATTCGAGCCGATGTCGTCGGTGGTCGTTCCCTGTTATGGGCGCGGCAGGTTTATCGTTGGAGTGATTTGGATTTTGAAGCGAATAAGAAAGATGGGCATGGCATTGACTGGCCGATTCGCTACAAAGATATCGCGCCATGGTATTCCTACGTAGAAAAATTTGCAGGGGTTTCAGGTGAAAAGCTAAATTTACCCCAGTTGCCTGATGGTGAATTCCAAAAACCGATGGAAATGAATATCGTCGAAAAGGCTGTAAAAAAGGGTATCGAAGAACATTATTCTGACCGAGTTATGACTATCGGTCGCGTCGCGGTTCAAACCGAGCCGAAAAATGGCAGAGGTGCTTGCCATTACTGTGGTCCTTGTCAGAGAGGGTGTTCGGTTGGCGCATATTTCAGCAGCCATAGTTCAACATTACCGGCGGCAAAGAAAACCGGGAATTTAACCCTTATTGCCGACAGCGTTGTTGAAAGACTTGAATATGACCCGATTGAAAAACGCGTCAGTGGTGTACAGGTGATCGATACCAATACCGGCAAGAAAACTGTTTATCGTTCCAAGCTGGTATTTCTTTGCGCTTCAACAATCGGTAGTACGCAGATTTTACTTAACTCTACGTCACAGTCTTTTCCCAATGGCTTAGCTAACGGGAGCGGAGCTTTAGGGCGTAATATGATGGATCATACCCTGGGGACGGCAGCCTACGGATTCATGCAAGGTTTTGACGATAAATACTATTCCGGAAATAGGCCCAACGGCGTTTACATCCCTCGTTTCAGAAATGTCAAAGGGCAAGATGAGGATGTTGATTTTCTTCGTGGCTACGGATACCAAGGAGGCGCTAGACGTTTGGGGTGGAAAGACATGGCTGCACAGACGGGCGGTTTCGGTGCGGATTTTAAAAACTCTTTGAAAAAACCAGGGCCCTGGTTAATCTACTTAGCAGGCTTTGGTGAGCATCTCCCCAGCGCGAAAAACCGAATGACCTTGGACGATAAGCTGGTCGACAGCTTTGGTATTCCCCAAGTTAAATTCGATGCCGCATTTCATGAAAATGAGTTCAAGATGCGCAAGGATATTGCCAAGCAGGGAGAAAATATGTTGAAGGCCGCGGGTGCGGGTTTAGTGGGAAGTTTTATTGGTAGTGGTCCTCCGGGAGCCGGTATACACGAAATGGGAACGGCTCGAATGGGTAACGATCCCGCCGAATCAGTACTCAATAAATGGAACCAGGCGCACGAAGTGCCGAACCTGTTTGTAACAGATGGTGCGTGCATGACTTCTTCCTCCTGTGTAAATCCGTCGATAACGTATATGGCATTGACTGCCAGAGCAGTTGATTATGCGGTAAAACAGCTGCAGGAAGGATTGATATAGTCCGAGGCTTGGCAATTTAGATGGTTAACACCGGAGAATAGACGATGAATTCAATAATCCATTCGCGACGACAGTTCTTGAAAACTGTCAGTATTGGCTCGGGCGCGAGTCTGTTAGGGCTAACGGGAACGCCTGTTTTTGCTGGTGGAAACCAGTTAGACAGGGTGGGTATTCAGCTCTATACAGTACGCGACTTAATGGCTAAAAACGTCGCGTCGACGCTGCAGTCCCTCGCGAAGCTCGGATATAAAGAGGTTGAATTTGCCGGTTATTTTGATAAAAATCCCGACGAGATAAAGCGCTTATTGACTGCTGCTGGACTTACATCTCCCTCAACGCATATTAGCCTCGACCTGATTAAGAATAAGTTAGATGAGACTATGGACATGGCCGCCGAAGTTGGCCATGAATACGTCGTGTTGGCTTACCTTGGCGAACAGGAACGGAGCTCACTGGATCATTACAAAAGTTACGTCGAGTTATTCAGCAAAGCCGGTGAAGCCGCGATAAAACGCGGGATGCATTTTGGCTATCACAATCATCATTTCGAGTTTATGCCACTGGAAGGCATCCTGCCCTATGATTTCATGTTGGAACAAATCGACAGTGAACTGATGAAAATGACGATGGATCTCTATTGGATTCATCGAGCAGGTAAGGATCCCTTTCCGTATTTCGACAAATATCCGGGGCGTTTTAAGCAATGTCATGTAAAAGATATGGCGGAAAATGGCCTGTTCACGGATGTCGGTGCCGGCACCATTGAATTCGCTAAAATTTTTGCGCAATCGAAGAAGGCTGGATTTGAACACTTTTATGTTGAACACGATATGCCTAAAGATTCGCTGCAATCGGCGGCTAACAGTATTGCTTACCTGCAGAAGTTGGTTTTCTAGTTTTGCGACAGCTATTCGAACATAACGAAAGGAAAGATCAACATGAAGACAATGTATCCGCTGAAAGAAATGGCATTGGTGGTAATGCTGCTGATTTTTTCTACCGCCTCACTCGGTTCGGAAAAAAATAGTTGGGTCAGTTTGTTTAATGGGGAAAATACCGACGGCTGGGTGCCGAAGATTCGTTATCATGAACTCGGTGAAAATTACGCTAATACTTTTAGAGTGGAAAACGGCTTGTTAACGGTTTCCTACGATGGCTACAAGGATTTCGAAAACAGCTTCGGGCATTTATTTTATAAAACTCCCTACTCTCATTATCGCCTTAGGTTGCATTATCGCTTTGTTGGCGATCAAGTACACGACGGACAAGGTTGGGCATTTAAGAACAGCGGTATCATGATACATGGTCAAAAACCTGAATCTATGTTGAAAGACCAGGATTTCCCCGTGTCGGTGGAAGTGCAATTGCTCGGCGGTGCCGATGGAAACAGAGAGCGTAGCACGGCAAATATGTGCTCTCCGGGAACTCACGTAGAGATGCACGGTAAAGTGAAAAAGCGTCATTGTATCAATTCTGAGTCAAAAACGTTTCACGGCGAGCAATGGGTAAAAGTCGAATTAGAAGTACTGGGCAATGACGTGATCAAGCACTATGTGAACGATGAATTGGTCATGCAATATCAGCGAGCTCAGCTTGACAAAAAAGATCGATATTCTTCAGCCTTGTTAAAATCCGCAGAGAATAACGCTTTGTTGTCATCCGGTTACATTTCCCTGCAATCTGAAAGCCATCCGGTGCAATTTAAAGACATTGAAATTCTCGTATTGGAGCAGAACTAATTTTAACACGAGTCCGTGAGATTATTTTATTCCTTTGGCCTACAGAAAGCTGGTGACCCATTCCTGTCAGTATCTTGTAGATTACTCAATGACCTTGTTAGATTTTTCAGCTGACAAGATTTAAGACATTGATAAAAACGCTGGCGTCGGATGGCAGAGAGTTGTTAGCGCCAGCAGTGATTTTTCAGGGAGTCGGGGTCCCAATGCTTGTTGCTGTTGGGCTTTCAGCCTTAGCGAACCTAGTGACAGCAACAAAGGCGGATAAGATCAAAAGAAGCATCTCCTTCACCCTTGATTTTCGCAGTGGAATTGAGAAAGTCTGGCTAGTCTTAATGCAATTGATCTCATCTCTAAATTTTCCGTTAGAGATGAGCCGTATTTATCGTGTTAGCTCTCCGGCGCGAGTTGTCTTCCATTCTCAGTACTATCTTCCTCGGATTCTTTAAATACCATTGCAAAGAATACCGCTACAATGATTGCAAACAGGCAAGGTGTTAGCCATATCGCTCCCCAGTCTTTGACGCCATCTTGAGTAAAGGCATCGACAACAACGCCCGACAGGCTGGAGCCAATCGCCAGGCCAACGCCGTAAGTGAGTAAGGAGATGAAACCCTGTGCACTTGCCCGGATCGTGACATCGGCTTTTTTGTCGACGTAAATTTGTCCCGTCACAAAAAAGAAGTCGTAACAAACACCGTGCAAAATAATGCCTGCATATAACATCCATACAAAACTATTCATATCGGCAAAAGAGAATAATGCGTAACGCACAACCCACGCCAGCATACCTACCAAAAGCATCCATTTCACACCGAGTCTCTTAAAAAAGAAAGGCATTAACAGCATGAATAAAGTTTCAGAGACTTGCCCTAAACTCATTTTTGCGACGGCGTCTTCCATTCCTAATTCGTTCAGATAAAGATTGGCAAAGGCATAATAAAAGGCAAGTGGAATTGAAATGAGTAGAGAACAAAGAGCAAATGCCGCGAAGGACTTGTCTTTGAGTAGCGCCAAAGCGTCCAAGCCTAAGATGTCGCGAAGAGTAACTTTCTCGCCTGTTTTTTGCGGCGGAGTGTTGGGTAATGACAGGCTAAACAGGCCCATCAATATTGACGCTATGGCTGCCATCTTCATCGGGATAGATGTGGATTCGACATTTTCAGACATGCCAGACAGAACAAATGAAATAACCAATCCAGCAACAATCCAACCTAAAGTGCCCCACACTCTTACCTTTGGGAACTGTGTAGCCGGTGAGTCCATTAGGTTAAACGATATGGTATTTACCAAGGCAAGCGTTGGCATATAACACGCATTATATAAGAGTAAACCTGCAATAATTGATCCCGCTGTGGTCATGTCCGATACGAAGTAGAGAACAGCGCCGCCCAGTAAATGCAGTATTGCCATGACCTTTTCCGCAGAAAAAAAGCGGTCGGCAATCAAACCAATGAAAAAGGGAGAAATAATTGCGCCAATATTATTCATCAAATAGGCCGATCCGATTTCTGAACCGCTGAAACCATTAGCTGCCAAATAGGTTCCCAGCGTGACAAACCAGGCTCCCCAAATGAAAAATTGAAGGAACATCATTGCACTTAGTTGGACATAGTTTTTGGTGCCCATTATTGTCTCCGCTTTGTTGACCGGGAATTAGTGGTTTTAAAAATAATTTTTGGGTTTGAGAAGTGGGTGATTTTGGCAAATTTATTATTTTTCTTGAAGGAAAGATAACCTGTTAATATCGGCTTTTCAAGTTAAAAACGTGATATGAACAAAGGCTACGATCATTGCTTGTGATGTTTTCGTATTTTATCAAATGGCAACGATGACTTATCGAATGGCGAATTGATGCTGCTGAAAATTCCCCTGCGAAAAGACCTTGACGTAGACCAGAATTGAAAAAATGGTTATCGGGCCATTTTTTCCTGTTCTGAGTGAGAACGTAGGTTTTCGGTCTATCCAACTATCAGCGAAGCTCCAATGAGAATTAGCAGTATAAACACCGATTTTCGAATAGTCGCATCCGCACTAGGAGGAGAGATTTTTCTGGCAAAATAAGTCGTGATCATAACAAGCGGAATAGCAATCGCACTTGTCATTAAAATGTCCGAAGTAAGCTCGCCATCAAGCGCTATGATAACAGTCCGGCTGAATGTGGTGATTGCAAAAATGGCTAGTAATGTTGCCCGGATGTAATTGAGCTCGATAGGTTGTCGGTACATAAAAAAAGCGATAGGAGCACCGCCCGTACTGAACAATCCTCCAATCAACCCGCCTGCAATACCCGTTAGCGCTGCTGCTATTTTGCTCGAGGTTTTTTCCCACGGCTCCGGTTTCAGCGTTAGTAATATTCCAGCCGATATGATGACCACACCAAGTAACCGTCTAAGCCAGATATATTCTGATTCGCTTAACAGCGCTAACAAAAAGACGCCGACAATGAGGCTGGGCATCATCCCTGCGCTAATGTAAGCGACTGTCTTCCAATTGATAAATTTTATTGAATGTCTCAAAACAAGAATGGCATTGAGTAGGGATAGGATACTAACCACTGCGGCCGTGAAGGCGATGGGGGCAATATTTAGTATCGTCACACCACCCACAATCAGTAATCCCATTGCAAATCCGGTGATGGTTTGCACATAAGCGCCTAGTATAACGAGTAGCAAAAATGTACTTGTGTCGAATAAATCCATTGCTTGATCTGCGGTTCTGAAGACTGTGAGAAAAGGGCGGTCAGATTAACCGATTACGAGCTGCTGATAAACCGGATGCTGTGTACTTGCGAGAAAAATCTGCGTGTGGAAAACTATTGGCAGCTTTTCTTTAATCTAGAGGTGGCTTTTGAGGAGTAACATAAAAGGCATAGAGACCATCGCGACCAATGTTTGCAGGGTGATAATTGCCGCCATAAAGGGCGCATCTCCATTCAGTTGCCGGGCAAGAATATACGCAGAAGGTGCAGTAGGTAATAGCGCAAACAAAAATATAACTGATTTGGCCTCAGTGGGTAATTCAAAGAAAATGGCCAGCGCCAAAAAAAGACTTGGGTAGATAATCAGTTTAAAGCAGGTGGTTCCCCACAGCGAAATACCACCCTGTTTTAACAGCTTAAAATCCAATCCGACTCCGACCGCTAATAATCCTAGAGGCAAAGCCATAGAACTTATCAACCCCATCAGAGGAGAAATAATTAGCGGTATGCCAATACCCGAAACATTAAGCAGTGTTCCAAGCGCACAAGCTAGTATCAGAGGGTTGCCAATGACACCGCTACTAAAACGCTTTAGCAGCGAGGCTCGCTTATCTGGCAATAATAATGTGAATGAGGCAATACACAGGAAGTTAACGAGGGGGATCATTACGGCGAGAAACACAGCGCCCCATAGCAGCCCCTGTTCCCCGAACAGTGCGGCGGCGGAAGCCAGGCCGACATAGGTATTAAATCGAATTCCACCCTGAAAAAAAGACGTCAGTCGCCTCTTTTCCTTTTCCAACAACCCGCCCAGTATCAATATAACAATCGAGCCAATAACACATAACAGAATGAGTAAAAGTATGACCTTGGATAAGTCATTGCCAGGAAGCGTGGCATTGCCAATTTTTAGTATCAGTAAGGTGGGAAATAGAAAGTAATAGGTAAAGCGCTCAGCGCTGGGCCAGAACTCCACTGAAGGAAAGGCGGTTCTTCCCATCACGTAGCCCATAATAACTAGGGCAAATACGGGCCCAAGTGCACTGAGAATACTAGTGAATTCGCTCATAGATTTCGTGTTTGTCGTTGTAGCATCGGTAGACTAACCCATAGGCGGGTCTACCGAACTCGAAAAAGTTTCGATCGATTAAAAATCCAGAGGCAGGGCGATATATTTTTCGTAAATGTAATCGCGATGGTCAAAAAGAATTTGAGCGGGGTTTACACGGTCACCCATTTCTTGATAAGACGCCCGCATTCTTTCGTTCATTGGATTCAGTTCTTTGGGTAAGGGTTGTAGAGTATTGGAAAAGCTTGCCCATATAAGGTCTAGAGCGGTCATTCCATTGCCAATAAAATACCGACTATTAGCCGTTTTTTGGCGCTCGAGTTGATCTGTCAGAGCATCGAGGATTTGCGTCATGCGAGCTGTGGCTTGTTGCGCAGCCTCTTCTGAATAGGCGTAGGCTTTGGCCATTGTGCGGGCTGCTGGTTGCAGTGCTTCTACACCTGAGTTAAGCATGTTTCCTATCATATTATGGCGGGCTTGGTACGTTAAGCCTCCCGCTCCGCAGATTTCATTGGCTAGCCCAAACATTCGCAGACGTTCTTCTGTGTCTACCGGGACCAGTCTCGGCAGCGGCTCAAGCCGTTCGGCAAGTTCCAGAATGTCGGCCCAGTTAGTTCGTGGCGGCTCGTCATCTAGTACCGCGACGGGCGCATTGCGATGACCGGTCCATTCAAGAAGGTCTTCGTTGGCGGCTCCGCCCTGTTGTAATACGGGAATATACGCAATTTTCTTGATATCAAACATAAACCGCGCTGCCATGCTCCACGGTGCGGGCAGTCCAGCGGTTAATGCGAGTCGCAGGCCGGGAAGATCTTGTGCTTCTTTGGGTGTTTTATAATCCATGATTTACTTTTCTCATTTATTACTTGGGAGCGTCTGTTGCCTTGGAACGTTTATTGTTTGTAGCATTTACTGCTGCGGAAGATTAGTTACCTCTGGGTCAAGTTTAACCCAGGGTTGTCTTGAATCAGTCCAAATATTAACCGTTGGCTTGTACCAACTGGTGTCGTCGAAGGATCCAGCTTTTATTGATACAAGGTCTGGCATATGAGACATCGTCAGCATTACCGGAGAACCGCAAGTCGGGCAGAAGTTTATTTCCAGAGTATTGTCCGAATCGGATTGATAGGCGTAAGACGACATCTCTCCCGATAACAGTTTGACTTGTGTTTTCTGAAAAAGGGCTACGGTCGATAGGGCGCTGCCAGAGGTCTTTTGACAAATCTTGCAATGACATAACATTGTGTGTGCCGGTTCACCGCTGGCTTCGTATCTGATCTTGCCGCAAAGACATCCGCCTGTTTTTGTTTCGTCACTCATTACCTTTCTCCCGTTGTATTAGTGTCGAAAGTTTAACGCAAACAATTTCCCCCGTCTTCTGCCTATTTGTCCAGTGTGTTTCAGGACAGCCGGTGAATAATTGTGTAGACTCATTCGAATCTAATAAGGAGAAAAACAATGACACGTATGCCCGCTTTGAGTCTTGCTGCAGTGCCCGGTCGCCGAAAGGCCACTGTTGAATTAGCGTCAGAAATAGAAAAAAGAGGTTTTAGCGGAATATACGGGCCGAGCCTTGGCGACTCCTTAGCGCTGTGTGAAGCGCTGGCGTTTGCGACGAATGAAATTCATTTTGGCACTACGATAATGCCTATTTATTTTCGCCAGGTTTCCGATTATGCCCAAACGATTTCTTTTATACATGAGATTTCTGGTGGCAGATTTAAGTTCGGCATCGGCGTTAGCCATGAACCGGCGTTGCGCCAAAAGGGGTTGTCTGCGGGCAAACCGCTCACCGATACCCGAAATTTTGTCGAGGAGCTAAGAGCTGTGCCGCGAGCAGGCGAGTTGCCTCCCATTGTTTTAGCAACATTGCGGAAAAAAATGATTGCGCTTTCTGAAGAGATTGGCCAGGGCATGGTGTTTGCGAATGGAGCACGGTCACATATGCCAGAATCATTAAGCGTTATTTCCGAAGAAGCGCGCAACCACCAAGATTTTTTTATTGGCGACATGATCCCTACCTGCATAAACGATGACATTGAAGCGGCCAAAGCAGTTAATCGTAAAACCTTATCCTCCTACGCTATGCTGCCGAATTACCGAAATTATTGGAAGGAAGCAGGATATAGGGAGGAAATGGAAGGCATCGAACAGGCAATAGAGGCCAAGGAATTCGATAAGATTCCGCATTTTCTAACGGATAAATGGCTTGCAGATACCACGTTGTTTGGTACAGCCTCGCAGGTTAGAGACGGTGTTGAAGCTTGGTTTGATGCGGGAATAAAAACTCCCATCTTAGTTCCATCCTCCGCCAACGGTGGACAAATGGTCGCTTTTGAAGAGATGTTGGCGATCTTTTAGGGCGTGCGGTTTTTATGGTTCATAAGAAATGGTGTTTGCTCAATTCAATGGTAATTGAATCTATGAACTATGAACCATAGGTTATGGCAGTACGTTAACTGGTGGTCTCGTTTAGTTCCTGTGGGTATTCAGCAGCAGGGTAAGCGATTTTGAAATGTGATCTGCAATAAATTCTTGCAAACCGCAAAGCTTTTGATACTCACTTAGATAATCATCTTTAAAAGCCCTACATTAGCTTTTCCGAGAGGACTCCGCTAATTGAATCAACGGTTGGCGCAAAATTTTCCCGGTATGGTTCCGTGGAATATTATCGACCTGTATGACGTATTTGGGTATTTTGTAAGCTCCAATCTTATCGCGACAAAAACTCTTTATTTCTTCTAAGGTAAAAGCCTTGTTATTGCGAGTCACTATAGCCGCGCAAACGATTTCACCCCAGGCTTTGTCGGGCAAGCCAATGATGGCAACGTCTGCAATATTCTGATGTTGTTCGATTACCGCTTCAACTTCGCGCGGGTAAACATTTTCCGCCCCTGTTTTTATCAATTCTTTCAGTCGGCCTTTAAAATAAAGAAACCCTTCTTTGTCGAGATAACCAAGATCGCCGGTGTGCAGCCAGTCGCCTTCGTATAGCGCTTCATTCGCAGCGTCATTTCGCCAATATCGAGCGGTTATCGGTCCTCGCACAACGATTTCACCGACAGACCCAGAGGGTAATGGTATGCCTGAATCGTTCCATATAGCAATATCTATAGCCGGAAAGGGCTTGCCGCAGGAGGCGGGGCGTTCAAAAACGTCTGGCCCAGTGATGAAAACAGCAGGTCCAGTCGTCTCTGTCTGTCCGTATACACCGAAATAACTGCATCCAAGAGAATCGCACATCGACTGGATGGATTTTGCGGCCCGTTCGCCCATTCCCCCACCGCCCAATATTATCCGCAAGTGTTTGAATTCCTCTACTCCGTCCTTGTTCAGTTTTTCCCGAATGGCTAAATTTTGTTGGGGAGAGGCGATCATGGTGAATGTAACGCCGTGCTCACAAATAGCGTCGGCGGTTGCTGCCGCCTCGACTTTTCCCGGTATTACACAGCGACCGCCGGCTAAAATAGTTGCTCGAGTGCGGATGAGCCCTGCCTGATGGAAGAATGGCATTAGTGCAAGATAGGTGTCATTTGCTGTTATCTTCACCGCATCCAGCGTCAGTTGATCGGCGAGTAGAGAGCCTCCGTGGCTCTGCAAGGCGCCTTTAGGTCTGCCGGTGGTGCCACTCGTGTAGATCATCAATGCTGCGTTTTGCTGTTCTACTTTAGTTGTTTGATAGGACAAATTCCGTTCCGCAAGTTCATCGGTAGCGTATTCGGCACTTTTTTCGCCGGCCATGCCGATTAATAACCGCAGAGAAGTGCATTTTTTTTGCAGCGATTTAGCTTGCTTGATGAAATCACTGTCAGTAATGAGCGCAGCGCTTTCAGCATTGTTGATCATCCATTCGAGTTCACCGATGGCGAGGCGGGTATTGAGAACATGGAGAATAATGCCTACCTTTGCTGCGGCATAATGCCAGACAATGTAATCGGCGCTATTTTGTCCTAATATCGCTAGACGGTCGCCATCGCTAAGGCCCAAAAATTGTAACGCACCGGCTAGTTTCGACGCCTTGGTTTCAATTTGCTGGAAAGACAGGTCGCCTCTCGGCGACACAATAGCTATTTTGTTAGGCCAGGTTCGGGCAGCAAATTCGATTTCGTGATTTAGAAGGTCTAGCGCCATTGAGTTAATCCTTTTGTTCGTTTTTAGGATTTTTCTAACTGAGAATTTGCGTAGCATAGCCCACTGATTATCGTATAGTTCAATATTATAATTGATTGAGCAATGTTTTCGCGTTTTAGTGATTTGAGTTTTAGTAATTTGAGTTCGGATATTTGCATTTGTAGATAAGAATCTGCGGGGGGATATCTTAAACAACGTAACACAACTATAATTCGTTGTTCGTAACGAATTGAACTAATTGCTTAAAGTAAGTGGCACAATTATTCCGTTTGACCTGATCTTGGATTTGATGGTTTTCTATACATCCGTAAATTTATCCGATTTTTCGCGCGTCATAGTGGGCAATCTTATGCCAATACGGATTGGCAGCTAAGTTCGATTCTTTCAGGTACTAACAAGCTAAGTGTTTAATCGAGTTCCGCGTTCTAACTTTGTCGGGATGACTAGTCGCTTCGTTGTTCAAGATTTCGCTGTTCTAAATATTGTAGAGGTTTCCCATGTCGTCACTGATATTCACTACCAATGAAACTCAAATACTGGTTGCTACCGATACATTAGCGGTCACACCCGATGGTGAGCCGCATATGTTCGTTTCAAAAGCGACTCATATACCGCATTTGAAAACAATCATTGCGGGGTTCGGGGCCGAGGGATTTACCAGCGAATGGGCTCTGATAGTGAGTACAAAAATGGTCGTTAACGGGATTCTTAATCTCGATTACCATACACCGGCAGCGTTACGGGATCTCTGGGTCGAGTTTTCTCGAGAGCTTCCAGGCAGTGTCGTTGCGAAAGTTTATCAATTTGGCATATCGGAAGCGACGAACAGAGTAGTGTCCTTTCTGTACCGCTCCGACAACGGTTTTGAATCAGAACAAGTCGACTACGGAACCGCTGCTTTTCCCGACTGTAATATTCCGCACGGTAATATTGTTCAGGCTATCCCAGAAATGATGAATGAACAAAGAGAAAATCAACTACAACTACCTAAAGATACCCGGCTCTCAATCGGTGGAGAAATTTACGGCCTCTACCTGGCTAGCGATGGATGCAACTCTTTCAAGATTGCCGAATTTGACGACTACGATGCACAACAGCGAGCGGTTTTTGGAAAGTATGATATGGAAAGTCGTTAATGAGTGCTCGTTCAGAAATATCGATTTAACATTTTTGTTTTTGTTGTAAATCGGATTTAACCCGACAATCCGAGCTTTTATTAACTTTTCGTATCGAGTTAAAGCCCTGCCTACGGAAAAACCGTTACTGAATGAACGCTAATTAGTGCCTATCCATAAACTAACAAGCTCAGTCATTGCGAGCGTTAGCGCGGCAATCTCATCCAGCATTGGC
>ENA-OSET01000777-OSET01000777.1-sediment-metagenome-genome-assembly--contig:-NODE-777-length-34973-cov-4.043587_pt1 | contig 34973 bp, 36 predicted proteins | sample MGYA00237882_ERZ534229 | MGnify/ENA primary metagenome ERZ534229 (study PRJEB26408, sample SAMN06266212) | sediment metagenome | isolation source: Hudson Canyon methane seep mesocosm | place: USA:Hudson... | reverse complement strand
TATATTATACAAACCCTTGGAGAAGGGCAAGAGCAACCTTGACATGGTAGAGGTCGGCAGTTCGAATCTGCCTAGTCCTACCAAAAATCTCCTATTAAACATATGTATATATCGTAAGCGTCCCGCCATCCGTAGAAAGCGGCTTGCTGAGATGTACGCACAATCTCTACAAATTATGTAGCAATGTATAAACAATATTGTGTTAATATTTACTATGTAGTAACATTGCTACATTGAATGATTTGAAAGGTGATTTATGTCTACCCTTACTAGTAGAGAATTTAATCAGGAAACAGGTAGGGCCAAAAAAGAGGCTTTGAGCAGTCCTGTATATATTACTGATCGCGGTAAGCCATCACATGTACTGTTGTCCTATGAAGATTACAAAGCGATGATTACAAAAAGAGCTTCTATCGGTGAAATGCTCTCGATGGATGGCGTTGAAGATATTGAATTTACGCCTGGTAAATTAACTGATAAAGCTGGGGCAGCAGAATTTTAGAATGTATTTATTAGATACCAATGTTGTCTCAGAACTCAGAAAAGTGAGGAGTGGACGAGCAGACAAGAATGTTGAGAACTGGTCGTTTCAGGTTGACCCTCAATTGCTCTATGTTTCATCAATAGTTATCCACGAAATAGAGTTGGGAATACTACTAGCTGAAAGGTCAGACAATTCAAAAGGTAAGGTTCTTAGAAAGTGGATGAGCGAGCATGTTTTGCCAACGTTCGATGGTCGCATATTGCCGGTGGATAAAGAAGTGGTTTTGGTAAGCGCTAAGTATCATGTACCAGACCCAAAACCGTACAGGGATACACTGATTGCGGCCAGTGCAGTTGTTCACGATATGACGGTAGTAACACGCAATGTTGGTGACTTTAATTTAGACGGGCTCAAAGTATTTAACCCTTGGGAAAGGAATTAACGGCAAAACATTGATCAGACTAAATAAGGATTCGAGAGAAACCCTTAGAGCATTGAAGAAAGGCAAAAAACCAGTCAATAAAAAGTCAATAAATTTACTCTTTGAACGAGGTTTGATTGATGATGGATGGAAAATTACACCTTTGGGGTTGAGTGTCTATATAAGCTTGTTACCTCTAAAGAGCCAATGTGAGGCTCTATCATTGATCTATAACGAAGAGAAACTTGGTTATTCAGAATGACCTGAGTCGGCCCTTCTAGACCATCTAACTAAGCAGGGGTATATAGGTAGTTGTAGTGAAGGGATGGCAGTTTTAACTATTCTAAAGGCCTTAATGCTAGAGGTACTTGAAAAGTACTGTATTGTTCTAGAAAATAAAGGGTCTCGCATGATCGGATGTCTTTTCCGCGATATTCATCAGTCTTCATAGTGCGATAGCTTCGTCTTTTCTCTGAGCCTGGTGCTCAGTCTCAAGCCTGTAAACAGGCTTGCCGCTTTGGGTTATTACTATTGGTACTTCGAGATCCAATTTGGCAGCGTTCTGTTTCAGAAAGCTGATAGTTTCGATTCGCATTATTTCTCTGAATCACTCTATAAGACGTAGTCTAATTATAGGCCGTAAAAAACTCATTCATACTGGCTACGTTTTCTATTGGTTAGCGTCATAATCACTTTTATTGGCGATATGAAGTTTTAACCTTCTGGTTTTATTGGGCTCGTCTAGGGGGGAGAGGTATCTGTGCAGTACGTGTTGTATCACTCCTTGTCCGTTCTGAAAGTTTGTTAAAGCTTATACGAATGTAATTCTAGCTAAATTTCGCACAATCTATTTTCTCTTAACTTTGCAAACGGTTTAAATAATAGCGACACGGCCAGTCTCACTGAGCCGGACTGTTTCAGGTCGATATCCCCAATATATTTCGATCTGTTCTGGTGTTAAACAGAACTCCGGTTTGCCTTGTCGCTGTAATTCGCCATTGCCGAGCACATAACATTCATCGCAGTAGTTCAGTACCTGATTCAGGTCGTGCAAAATGGCGAGTGCGGCATAGCCTTTCTCTTTACAGAGTTCTCGTGTGAGACTTAACATTGCATGTTGCTGCCCGAGGTCTTGCGCTGAGGTGGGTTCATCGAGAAGCAATAAAGGAGCTTTTGTTGCCTGGCTAAGTTGTAGTAGTACACGAGCTAGTTGCACGCGTTGTTTTTCGCCACCGGATAGCTGGGGATAAGGTTTATTGTCCAGATGAAAGCAGTCTGTGCGCTGCATTTCTTGTTGAATTTTTAGGCTGGCTTCGCGTTGACTTAGCGATAGTGGTGTTAGACCCAGGGCAACCACTTCGGCTGCTGTGAAGGGAAAACTGAGTTGGCTGCCTTGTGGTAGAACACCGACATGTTTGGCGCGTTCCAGCGGGGACCATTTTGATAAATTTAGGCCATGCATAATGACTTTCCCCTGCGAAAGTATGTCGCCGCTGATGGCTTTTAATAGGGTTGATTTTCCCGAGCCGTTAGGGCCAATCACTGCATTAAATTGCTGAGTACTTAAATGCATGTTCGCGACAGAGAGCAGCGTTTTACGACCCGCCTTACAGGTTAGATTCTGAATAGTGAGCATTTATTGAATTCCTTTACTGCGTTGTTGAATGAGCAATGCCAAAAAGAACGGTGCGCCGAGTAAGGCGGTTACTAGGCCAACCGGCAACTCCGCAGGTTGGACCAGTGTTCGAGACAGCAGGTCTGAAAGCAATAAGAGCAAGGCGCCACATAAAGCCGATAAAGGAAGAAGGTGAGTATGGTTTGGGCCAAGACAGAGACGAACCAAGTGTGGAACGACCAAACCAACAAAGCCGATTATGCCAGACGTTGCGACAGCAATACCGACACCAATGGCGGTAAGTACTATGAGATGCAGCTTCAGTGATTCGACTTTAATACCCAAATGGCGCGCTTCAGATTCCCCTAATAGCAACGCGTTCAAGGCAACGGCCTTTTGTTGGAATGCCCAAGCCAGCACTAGCATTGTGATGAAGCAGAGCCAAAGATTTGCAGAAGACGCGCCTGCTAAAGATCCCATTTGCCAAAGGCTAAGCGCACGAAGCTTTTGGTCGTCTGCAAAGTAAGAAATAAAGCCAATCAAAGCGCCTGAAAATGCTGAAACGGCGATGCCTGCGAGTAATAGCATGAGCACAGATGTGCCATTGGGGGATCGCGCCAAACTATACACCAACAGTGTAGTGATCAAACCACCCAAAAATGCAAAACTAGGTACGGACCAGACTGTCATTGTGACCGGTAGTAGGCAAATCGCGATAACCGCACCTACTGCGGCACCAGAAGACACTCCCACAATACCCGGGTCTGCCAAGGGGTTTCTAAACAAGCCTTGCATGACCGCGCCACATTGGGCCAATATCGCGCCTACCATCATGGCTAACAATAACCGGGGCAAACGTAGTTCCATTAACACTACTTGTTGATAGTGTTCGAGGCTACTATATTGAGTGCCTATCACTCCATCTATCAGAGTAAGAACACCGTCTAACGAAGGCAAATCCATTGGTCCCGAAACTAGCGAAATCGTCGCCCCAACAATCAGAAAACTGGATAAAAGATAGCGAATGAAGCGATAGCGATTACTAGTGCCGAACGCATTTTCTGCGAGTGATGTCATAGATCTAATCCTGTTGCGATTCTGAAAGCGTTTTCGCTATGTTCAAGGCTTCATTTACTGCTGAAATGCTTAAGCCCGCGATCAGTGTGCTGCCATCCACACTCAGAATTTGATTGGCTTTGGCCGCTGCGCTAAATTTGAGAACGCTCTGCCTTTCGAGTAGGTCGTATACAGCGGTATCGGCTATTTTACCTGCGACTAAAATGACGGTGGGATTTATGGCGAGTAACGATTCAGCCGACACATTCTGAAAATTCTCAAAGTCACCCACATTTTTCGCACCTAGTAATTTAATCAAGGCATCACCATTAGTGCCACTGCCAGCTAAGCGCAACTTTGATGGATCCATGCTTAACAAGAACGCAATCCGATGTTGGCTAAGTTGTTTTTTGGGTATGCTATTTATGCTTTTTGCTAAACGAGCAATTAATGTTTTACCTTTGGCCGGTTGATCAAGTGCAGTAGCAACTTCGTCAACGTTGCCGAATAGCTGATTCGCTGTTTTTGCACTGCTTAGCCGTAGCAAAGGAATGTCTGCTGCTTGTAGGGTGGAAATTACATTCTCTGGCCCAACATGTTCGCTGCCAATGACCATACCTGGCTCTAAACTGAGCAGCCCTTCTGCGGAGAGATTTCGGTGATAACCAATGTTAGGGAGTGTCTTATAGCCCTCGGGTAGTTTGCTAGTAACGTCTACGGCTATAAGTTTATCTTGTGCTTGCAAGGCGAAAATCAGTTCGGTGACAAATCCATCGGTGCTAATGATTCGGGCCGGTATTGGTACCTCGGCCTTTACCTTGAGTGTCACCAGAGCAAGAAATAAAAAAAGAATATGGGATAACGAGACTAAGTTCTTCATGTTCACTACCTTAATTTTCGGGTTGCATTAGTATTTGTACATCGCTAAATGAATGTTCGTTAAGTAAGGCTAAAAGCTGTAGCAGGTTCTCGGCACTTGCTTGTGACTCTGGGGTAATCAATAAACTTGATTCAGTCTTATTGAGTCGGGTGATAAGCGAATCTTTAAAATCCAACCAATCCTCATATTGGTAAGTGCTGCCTGCTTTTACATCGATCACCCAGTGAGGAGAGTCCGCCTTAACGGCAACAGTTAGAGCAAGTTTGTCAGGGATAGCTTTGGCTAGCTGACTATCGGTATCGGGAATATCAACCGGTAGAGACAATACCTGCACGTTTGCTGTTAGTAGTAAGAACACGATCACGATAAATACTATATCAATAAGCGGCGTGAGTTCTGGTCCGCCATTTAGTGTACTTAACTGTGGACGACGAATCATGCCAGTGCCTCGATGCACACGCCGTCCAACTCAAGATTATGGATATTGATGGAATGCTCGATACCTTGAATGAGCCTATCAGCCCACATTTGAAAGCCGTGGGCACCTAGCAGTGCGGGTAAAGCAATGATTAGCCCCCCAGCGGTGGTTTTCATAGCGACACCAAGGCCTTTTGCTAGCAGGCTTGGTTCAATAGGGCCTTGGTGGGCACCGAGAGAATCAAATACCTGAATCAAACCAATCACCGTGCCGAGTAAGCCTAAAAGGGGGGCGAGTAGGGATATGATATTGAGTACACGAATGCCGTGGGCGAGCTTGCCTTGTTGTTTCTGTAACCAAATTGCGGCGACTTCTTCGCGAATCTTTCGTTCGGCTAGTTGATGTCTGCCCAAAACGTACAAACTCTCGCGGTGTAGTTGTTTAGTAATGCTGTAAAAGCTAAGTAACATTAAGCGCTCTATTAAGATAGCAAACGCAACTAAGGAGCAAAAAAATAGGGGGTACGCTAAAGGTCCTAAATGTTGTTCCAATTGTGTGAAATTCAAAATACTCATAAGCGACGTCTTTTCTTGATCATTAGTTGTTTAGGGATTAGTTCAACACGAATTCAACTGGAATTCTTATGCGAGAGGCGATGGTAGCGCCATCATATCTGTGTGCTTGGAACGCCCATTGCGAAACAGCTTTTACTGCTGCTTTATCTAGCGCGGAGACGCCAGAACTTTCTGCCACCATCAGTTTGTTTTGTACACCTAGTTCATCAAGCCAAACCTCTAACCATACCACCCCTTCTTGGCCACGCTTTCGTGCTAATGAAGGGTAGCGGGGCGGTTTTGGCGGTGCTGCGAAAGAGGGATTATTTACTAATGGGTTTACTGGTTTTGTGCCCATGCTCAAGCTTGAACCCATCTCTGGATTAGGTGTTTGTTCCTGCTCAGAATTTTGCATATCTAAATATAAACGGGTTAATTCAGTTTGCGTATCCACAAGTTTTTCTTTGGGCTCTGAAATTGCCTCAAGATCTATGTGGGTTTTGCTGACTAGGCTGTTTTTCGAAGTGCTCTGCTGCGCAGGCTTGGGTTTTAACATTTCTTTCGTAGTTTTTATTATCGCCTTGTGTGTTGGCTGACCCACAGGCTTTGCTGGTTTGGGAATGACAAAACTTAGGCTTAAGTCATTCAGTGAGAGTTGGGTTTTCTCGCTATTTTTTTGATGTGCGGGTGTGAAAGACGCGATGGCCCAAGAGTTAATCACTAGGCTGAAAAACACAACGCTACTGCGTGCTATATAGCGTTTAGGAAAGTTGGTTAATGTTTTTCGAATAGGGTCGATCATCTAATGTTCTCCTTTAACGGCTAATTTCTGGGCATCATAAAAGAATAACAATAAGAAGTAAATGATAATGATTCGTATTTACATCGAGAGGTTTTATATGTAGAGTGCGCAGCCTATGAGGGGTAGGTGGATAGCTATACCAAATAAAAGCCCCAAGCATGATGAGTAGATATTTTTAATTTTATTTAGGGGAGTTCACCATGTTGTATGTGAAACAACGTTATTTACCAATTTTAGCTTTGACGGTGTCAGGTTTGGCTGTGAGTCAAAACGTTATCGCTCAGAAAGCAGAAGAAAATTCTTCATTCACCCTTAACAAGGTTTTGGTGTCGGCAACGCGTACCGAATCTAAGGTGAGTGATTCTTCGCGATCAGTTTCGGTGGTTGGAAAAGATCAGCTTGAAACCTTTCAATCACAATCTGTCGCGCAAGCTGTTAAGAGTGAGCCGAATATTACGATTACCGGTGGTCCACGATCGGGCAGTCAGAGTGTCAATATTCGTGGTTTGGAGGGAAGCAAGGTTCTACAAGTTGTGGACGGTGTTAGGCAGGTATTTCAATCTGGCCACCGCCCAAGTTATTTTATAGACCCTGAGATGTTGAAGAGTATTGAGGTAGTAAAAGGGCCAGCAAGTACTTTGTGGGGTTCGGGTGCTATTGGTGGCGTCGTCGCACAAAATACGATTTCCGCCGGCAACTTGTTGGATGCGGATCAAGACTTTGGCGGCTATGTCAAAGCAAGCTTTAATTCGAACAACGACAAACAAACTTACGTGGGCGCGCTTGCGGGCCGCAGTGGCGCGTTAGATACGCTGGTCAATTATTACTACCGCGATAGTAATGACCTTAAACAAGGTAATAGCGAGAACCTTGAAAATTCGGGTAAACGAGATAATGGTTTTCTGGTTAAATCGGAATGGCAGGTCGATGATAGCCAAGCCCTTAAACTGACCTATCGTCAGTCGACTGGAGCCGGAGCCATTCCTTCGAATGGTACGGTTGAGCTTAGTACCAGTGTGTTCTTAATTGACCGAGACACTGACACGCAGAACGCCGTAATCGATTATGAACTGAACACCGACTCTGACCTAGTGAACGCTGGCATTAACGTGTATTGGAATTACGTTGAAATGGCCGAGTCGCGCGTGAGCGATGGGCGTGGCGATAGCACAGAACTCGAGGTGTATGGTTTGTCCCTAAAGAATACATCGCAACTGGATAGCGTGATTTTGTTCTATGGTATTGATGGCTATTCTGAAAAGTTTGTTGCAGACCGTAGTGGAGATAATCGGCCGACGCCGCCGGAAGCAATAAGCGATGTTTGGGGGGCTTATTTAAGCGCGAATATCGATGTTCGAGACGATCTGAAATTTGAAGTCGGCGCTCGTTATGATAGTTTCGAAACAAAAGCCGAAAACCTCGGTAGCAAAACAGATGACAGTGATGTTTCACCCTCTGTTGCGTTTATCTGGCAAGCGACTGATGCAGTACAACTAACGGCGCGACATGAACAGGCGTTCAGAGCACCAAGTTCTGAAGAGTTGTACACAACAGGGACACACTTTTGTATGGGCCCAGGTTTTTGCAATACCTTCTTGTCTAATCCCGATTTGAAGCCTGAAAAAGCGGCCAATACCGAACTAATGGCACGTATTGAATTTGAGCCAAATGAGCAAGGCGGGCGATTATATGTGGAAAGCGCTTTGTTTGAAAACAAGGTAGATGATTTTATTGAACACTCGTTAGAAGGTATGACATTCTATCCAGTGATGAACGCAGGTATCACGACCTGGCGTAATGTTGACAAGGCTACTATTAGGGGCTTTGAATTCGCATCGACCTATGTGCAAAATGCGTTTACCTTGAAATTTTCCTATGGTCGAACCCATGGCCAGAACGATAAAACACAAGCTTACCTATCTCAGATTCCTGCAGCAAAAAAAGTGTTTGATGCGAGCTATGCTTGGCTAAATGACTCATTAACGACCGGCATGCGTGTAACTGATGTGTCGACTCAGCAGCATGTCAATGATGGCATTCCTGATGAGGGCTATACCTTAGCCGATGTATATGCGAGCTGGGCGCCGGCAGCTTTAGACGGTGTGAAATTTGATTTGGCCGTGAACAACTTAACTGACCGGTTCTATCGTCAGGCTTGGCAAGAGCTGTATGAGCCGGGTCGTGAGATTATTCTATCAAGCAAACTATCGTTTTAGGAGGCATTGCATATGAGCACGCAAGCAAAAAACAGCGTCGCGGTACTTTCGGGTGAGCAAGCGGAGGTGCTCATGCGCCGGCTTGCCACCTGGGGTAATACGACGACCATTATCATTCACGCGGGGTGTGTCTTCGAGTTTAAGGGGCCTTTTCCAGAAGGCACTTTTGGTGAAGGTTTCTACAATCTGGACGGACCGGTTCCTGGCTTTCATGGTCATATTCGACTCGACGCCATTGATCATATCGGCTTTCAAGACAAGCTACATCGTGGCCGTCAAAGCTATGCCTTTAACTTTCAAGACAAAGATGAAAACAACATCTTTAAGGTGTTCTTAGGTCGAGATGAACAGGGTGACTTGATTGCTGAGCAGGTTGAATCCTTTAAACAAATACAATGCACATTAGAGGTTTAAGAAATGAAAAATCGAGTATTAGAATTCGAACTGAAAGAAGAAATTCTTAACTTTATTGATAGCCGAAAAAGTCTTCAATTATCGAGTATCACACAAGACGGTAGACCCTTAGCTTCATACGCTCCCTTCGCTATTGGTGATGAGTGCTTGTATGTTTTATTGAGTGAAATTGCAATTCATGCAGTGAACCTTCAATCGAACCCCCTTGCTTCTGTTCTGATCATTGAAGACGAAGATTCTGCTGGCGAATTATTTGCCCGCTTACGCGTGAACTATAGTGTTGACGCTGAGCATATTGAATGGGAAGACGATCGGTGGCAGCAAGGAATAGATACGCTTGCTACACGTCACGGTGATCGAATGAGTAGTCTTAGCGAACTGAAAGACTTTAAGTTATTTAAGTTATCGCCAACCGGTGGCCGCTATGTGAAAGGCTTTGGTCGAGCTTACGCATTGTCGGGCGGCTCATTGGTCGGTGGACAAATAGAGCATCTACGCGATGGTCATAAAAAACGGGAGCTTGCATAGTAACTACGCTTTTGGTCTCACGTTTTTGGTGGACTGTATTTCTATATGGGTCACCAAATTGAATCGGTTAAAAATCGCCAGAAAATTAAGGTCAATTCAGGTTATCGATTAGGCAGTACCGATGAAGCAGTACCGATGAAGCATCGGTGTTTTACCAAATTTCTGAAATTAAAGCAGCTAATACTAGTCATGAAATTAGCTTGCGATTACACTCTAGCAGTCGCTGAAACCAATGTATCATCGTTGGTTTATATATGAGTAAATAGCTCGGCCCTACCCAGGTAAAATCAAGCAGGAAACAACATGACTCAACAGGTTAGAAAAGTCGCCATTATTGGCGGAACACGTATTCCATTCGCACGCTCAAATACAGCTTATTCAGATTCAAGTAACCAAGATATGCTCACGGCAGCATTAAATGGGGTGGTTGAGAAATTTCAGCTCCAAGGCAAAAAAATGGGCGAAGTAGTTGCTGGTTCTGTTATCAAGCATAGTCGTGACTTTAACCTAACCAGAGAAAGTGTGTTGAGTACTGAGCTTGATGCCAGTACGCCATGTCTTGACATACAGCAGGCTTGTGGAACAGGTTTGCAAGCGGCAATGCTGGTCGCAAATAAAATTGCGTTGGGCCAAATCGAATGCGGAATCGCAGGCGGAACCGACACAACTTCTGACGCACCCATTGGTGTAAGCGAAGGTCTGCGTAAAATATTACTTGACCTTAACCGAGCAAAAACGACTAAAGACAAGCTTAAGTTGGTCGCTAAAATTCGACCCAAGCATTTAATCCCTTTGCTTCCGGCTAATGGTGAGCCTCGTACCAAAATGTCGATGGGCGATCACTGCGAAGTGACGGTTAAAGAGTGGAACATAAGTCGCGAAGCACAAGATGAAATTGCCTTCGAGAGCCAGAAAAAATTATCAGCAGCGTATGATGAAGGATTTTTTGAAGATTTGGTTATTCCCTTTAATGGTTTAGAGAAAGACAATCTCGTTCGTCCTGATGTTTCAATGGAAAAGCTCGGCAACTTGAAACCCGCTTTTGACAAAGAAAGCGGAAATGGAACACTTACTGCCGGTAACAGCTCGGCACTTACGGATGGTGCATCAGCAGTATTATTTGCAAGTGAAGCATGGGCAAAAGAAAACAATTTGCCTGTTCAGGCTTATCTTACCTTTTACGAGACCGCATCTGTCGACTTCATTGGTAAAGAGGGACCGGTAAAAGAAGGTTTGTTGATGGCTCCCGCGTATGCAATTTCAAGAATGCTTGAGCGCGCTAATCTGACGCTGCAAGATTTTGATTTTTATGAAATTCACGAGGCTTTCGCTGGTGTTGTCTTGACCACGCTTGCGGCACTAGACGACGAGACATTCTGTAAAGAACGGCTTGGCCGCGACAAAGCGTTAGGTACTATTGATCGTAGCAAGTTAAATGTTAAAGGTAGTTCCATCGCAGTAGGCCACCCCTTCGCCGCGACAGGAGGACGTATCGTGGCAACCCTTGCGAAAGTCCTTGAGCAAAATGGTAAAGGTCGCGGATTGATATCGATCTGTGCGGCAGGCGGTCAAGGTGTTACGGCTATTGTTGAGCGTCCGTAATAACTAAGTAAGAGGGGGAGTGAAAGTGAGTGTGGAAGGTATTTTTTAGTATATGAATATGGATAATGCTCAAGAAGTACTGAAACGTTATTTCGGATATGACAGCTTTCGTCTAAGCCAGTCGCAAGTGATTGAGCGAACGTTAGAGAAAAAAAGTAGCTTAGTCATCATGCCAACGGGCGGGGGAAAGTCGCTCTGTTATCAGCTTCCAGCCATTCTCTTTGAAGGGCTAACGATAGTTGTTTCTCCACTCATCGCGCTGATGCAAGACCAAGTGTCGGCACTTGAAGCCAATGGGATCAATGCGAAAGCCTTGAACAGTGCGTGTACTAGCGAACAAGAGCACGTCATTAGACACCAAGCCTCTTCGGGCGATTTGAAGCTGTTATATGTTTCTCCAGAACGGGCGGTTTCATTTGGTTTTTTGCAGTGGGTGAGGGGCATAAATGTTGCGCAAGTCGCGATAGACGAAGCCCACTGTGTTTCTATTTGGGGCAATGATTTCCGCCCGGAATATACGCGTTTAACCGAATTAACCCAGTTGTTTTCTGGCGTACCGGTCACCGCGTTAACTGCTACTGCCGATACTGCAACGCAGCAGGATATTCGTCAGCAACTCAAGCTTCACGATAGTGAAGTATTTGTTTCTAGTTTTGAACGTAAGAATATCGAAATTGATGTGTTGCCGGCGAAAAAACGAATTCAAATAATATTCAAGTTTTTAGAAGGACACCAGAAACAAGCAGGTATTGTTTATTGCTTAAGTCGTCGAAGCACAGAAGAAACTGCCGCTAAATTAAGGCAAGCCGGCTACCATGCTGCTCATTACCATGGTGCGATGAACAGTGACGATCGGGCGAATATACAAGATCAGTTTCTACGTGATGATATCCAAATAGTCTGCGCCACGATCGCCTTTGGAATGGGTATTGATAAGCCCAATATTCGATGGGTCATTCATTATAACTTGCCAAAAAATATCGAAAGTTATTATCAAGAGATAGGACGAGCAGGGCGTGATGGTGAAGAGGCTCAGGCGCTATTATTCGCCGGTTATGGTGATATGAAAACACTCACCGGCTTTATCGAAGATAGCGCTGGTGACCCAAGGTTCAAACAGGTTCAATCTGCCAAGTTGAGTAGAATGTGGGAGTTTACTCAAACGCTGTCATGTAGAACGAATTTTATACTGAACTATTTTGGTGAGTATCGAGAGCAACCTTGCGGACATTGTGACCATTGTCTGAATCCACCTACGACATTTGATGGTACGGTGATCGCGCAAAAAGCATTATCAGCCTGTCTTCGTTTAAAGCAGCGAGATCAGAGTGTAGGTATCAATATGTTGAGCGATATTTTACGTGGCTCATCAGGTCGGGAACTTATGGATCGAGGCTACCATACAATTAAAACGTACGGTGCTGGTAAGGATGTATCTTGGAAGGATTGGTCACACTATATTACCCAGCTAATTGATCGAGGTTACCTGTCTATTGATTTTACTCAAGGTAATACGCTTCATCGGACGAAGCTGTCTGACGATGTATTAAGGGGAACCTCTAGCGTTATGCTCTGTGAGCCACAAGAGCTTAATTTGAAGAAGAAAGAATTGACGCCGACTGATTTAACAAATGATGAAAGCCTGTTATTTGATGCTTTGAAAAACCTTCGTCGGAGCATTGCTGACAGTCATAACTCACAAGCCTATACCGTATTTTCTGATGCAACCTTGAAAGATATGGCCAGACTCAAACCCGGAAACCCTGCCGCATTTTTGAAAGTAAGTGGTGTGGGTGAGCATAAGAATGAAAAGTATGGTGAAGAATTTATCGCTCTAATTTGCTCAATGGTGGCAGAAGAAAATAGGTTGATTTCTAATGATTTCCTAATGCCAACCTCGACCAAAAAGCCGCCGCCGAGTGACTTCGTAATGCCTAAAGTTGCTGGTACTCATAATACGACATTAGCGTTATATAAGAATGGTCTGTCAATAAAGGAGATTTCTAAAGAAAGGAACCTTAAACCTACCACCATCCAGGCGCACCTATTCCGCTTAAGCTACCATGGTGAAAGTGTCGGTGTTTCAAATATGATTTCCCCAGACCAAATAAACGCCATTCAGCAGTTATGGCTGAGTCTTGAAAAACCCATAAAAGTTAAGCCCGTTTTTGAAGCAGCGAGTGAGCAATACGAATGGGAGCAAATTCGCTATGCTGTTAGCCTTTTGTTAAAACACGAGGAGGCTATAGCGGAATGAAGCATGTGAGTTACCTTTTGTTTTGATTTTAAATTCATTCGGTCATGAATGATCGTTACAATTAAAATATCATTTAGCCTCTGACGATAAAAAGTAATATGGCTTTCATGCTCATGCCGAAAATACCCATCACGCATCGCATTCACGCCCCATATTAGGGTTATCAGCTAACAACTCAAAACACGTTTCAAGGCTAGATTTATATTTTACCGCTTGGTTTTCGCCAAATTGTTGAAAACTGTATCGAAATGTCTTTTTAATCTCAGCGCGTGCTTTACGGATAATTTAAATTTATTTCCCGTCTTTTCAAATTTGTGTTTCTTGCCGATGGCTTGCATATCGGGGTGCATAAATCCCTTGGGGTATTTTTGTAAAAAAAGCGCTTCTGCTTGCCTAAGTTTTTACTGATTCATTTTATTCTTTCCGAGTGTTTCATCTCTAGCTCATTCTGCCAGTAGTGTTTGTTCTTGCTTACAAATGAGGCAGCAAGTTTTATGAATGTACCAAATTTGAGTCTTATGTGTCGCTACGTCATTTATTCTGTTTTTCACTTAAACGTTTATATTGCCATTAATGGGAAAGAAGTTATCAAATAGCCTTGTTATCGCCATCAGTGGGATGATGTACTCTGGCTAGGTACTCATAAAACTGGAGCAAAAGATGATCAATCGTTGGTTTTTTAACGTGATTCACTATCGATGGATAGTGACTGCCATTGCATTTATTGTTTGTCTTGCTGCGGGCTGGGGCATGCAATTTCTTGACGTTAAATCAGACTATCGCGAGTATTTTAAAGTAGGCGACCCCCAACGAGCGTCTTTCGATCGTTTACAGGATACCTACTCTCAGTCTGACACGGTCTTTTTTGTCGTCGCGCCAAAAAGTGGCCAGGTATTCCAAAACGACGTGTTGCAAATGGTTGAAGAATTGACCGATGCTGCGTGGCAACTGCCATTCTCGCTTCGAGTAGATTCACTGACTAATTTTCAACATACCTACGCGGATGAAGAAGGGTTAATCGTCGAAAACTTGGTTGAAGATGCGGCCAAACTAACGACTACTGAACTGGAGAAAATTCAAGCAATCGCGATAGACGAAAAGATGCTGTACGGTCGGCTGATTACAGATGAGGCGAGTGTTACCGGCGTTGCTACTACCATCAATTTGCCAGGTCAATCAAATGATGAGTTTGGAGAAGTAGCACGTGCTGCTCGTGTAATCGCTGAGGACTACCGAGCGAAATACCCCGATATCGACATTTACCTCAGCGGAATGATTATGGGGAATAATACCACCACTGAGTTGATCGAGCAGGATGCGTCCTTCCTTGTGCCATTGATGGGGTTAATCATCGTTCTTACACTATTGGTGCTGTTACGATCGGTACTTGCAACCTTAGCGACTGTGATGGTGATTCTGTCTACTCTAATCACCACAATGGGCTTAATGGGTTGGATTGGTTTTTCTATCACCGGCCCGTCTTCGTCAGTACCCATTATTATTGTGACGATTGCTGTCGCTGATTGTGTTCATATCTTGGTCAGTTACTTCTTTCTTAAGCGGCAAGGTGTGCCCAAAACACCTTCGATATTAAAGAGCCTTAAAATCAATCTCGGGCCAATTTTTTTGACCAGTCTGACAACCACGATTGGTTTTTTGAGCATGAATTTTAGCGACTCGCCTCCATTTCAGATTTTGGGTACGGTGTCAGCGATCGGTGTTGTCGTCGCGTTCTTGTTCTCAGTTACGCTTCTTCCTGCACTAATGGCAATCTTGTTGCCAGCGAAAGAAGTTGAAAGTATCGAAGATAATGACGGAGTTCTAGAGCCCCTAGCTAATCGGGTATTAAACCACCCACGGCGCTTTTTTTGGGGTGTCGCGCTGGCGTCAGCTTTGCTCTTTATGGCGATTCCTAAAAATGAAATTAATGATGAATTTACGCACTTCTTTCACGAGAATCAGCCTTTCAGGAAAGCGGTAGATTTTTCAAACGAAAATTTGGTGGGTGTGTCTACGATAGAGTATGCGCTAGTGAGTCCCTATGAAGGCGGGGTTAATAACCCTGATTTCCTAACAACGCTAGATCAGTTTACGCAGTGGCTGTTAATTCAACCTGAAGTAAAGCAAGTGACCTCTCTTTCTGACACCATGAAACGACTTAATCGAGATATGCATGCAGGGGATGATAGCTGGTACAAGATTCCTGACAGTAAGGAACTCGCCGCACAGTACCTTTTACTCTATGAAATGAGTTTGCCTTTTGGTTTGGATATGACTAACCAAATTGACTTTGAAAAACTAGAGACTCGCATTACGGCGTCATTGTCTGAACTTAATACGAATGAAATGTTGGCCTTGGAAGCCAGAGCGAACCAGTGGTTAGAAACGCGCTTCCCCGATATTGAGTTTTATCAATCGAGTGGCACGCTTATGTTTGCACATTTATCTGTGAACAACTCATACAGTAGCCTTATATCTGCGGGTATTGCCCTGATACTTATTTCTTTCATCTTAACGTTTGCATTGAACTCAGCGAAAATGGGCTTGATTAGTTTGCTTGTCAATATGGCACCAGCTGCATTGGCTTTTGGTGTGTGGGGCTTGTTGGTAGGGCAGGTCGGCCTTTCAATTTCGGTCGCAGTGGGTATGACGCTCGGTATTGTCGTGGACAATACGGTTCATTTTTTGAGTAAGTATCTAAATGCTAGACGGCATCAAAAGCTAAGTGGGGAGTCTGCGATTCGTTATGCTTTTTCTCATGTCGGTACCGCACTTCTTGTGTGTAACGCCGTATTAATTGCAGGTTTTCTAGTATTGGCTCAGTCCGATTTTATGCTAAACAGTGATATGGGCTACTTTACCGCGCTGACCTTCTTACTGGCTTTAGCGGTAGATTTCTTATTCTTGCCGCCATTGCTGCTATTTATTGAAAAAAGAGCTAAATCAACTGAGGAAAATGTGATCGAGCTTCAGCATGACACCGGCTTAGAAGCATAAATATCATTGGGCTGTGTGCTTAATTGAACTCCCATGGGGCGTGTTTTTCGGAGTAACTAACCATGTGATCGATGAACGCGCGCAGCTTTGTGGTGAACTTTTTATTACTAGGAAAAATCAGACTAACGGGAATAGATATCGCGAGCTCTGGTAGTACTGGCACTAATTCACCTTGTTCCAGATGTTTACTAATTTGAACTTCAGGAAGAAAAGCGATGCCGACGCCATCTAGCGCGGCGCGACGTGCAGCGAAAAAATCATTGGTATAAAAACGACTTTCAATTAGCTCCACTAAAGGGTCTTTAGGAATACCTAGCCATGTAGGTAATTCGTGGTGTACCAAATGTTGGTCTTTTAAGTCGTTGGTATCACGTGGTAGACCGTAGCTTTTAATATATTCGGGGCTAGCGCAATGGATGACGCGAGATGAACCGATGCCACGAGAAATTAGCGATGAGTCTTTAAGGTATCCGGGAATAATGGCGCAATCTATGCCTTCTTCTATCAGGTCGACCTTGCGATTGTGAACGAAAAATTCAATTCTGACCTTGGGGTGCGCTTTAATGAAGCTCATAAATAGGTTTGAGCTAAACGGGTCATCAAGTGGAAATGGACTTGTGGTTCGAAGCACGCCGGACGGTTCGGCTTGAAGGTTTTGTACGGCTAACTCTGCGCTCTTAGCTTCCTGAAGCATACGACTACAAGATTCATAATAGACTGCGCCAATATCGGTTAGATTTTGTTTTCTAGTTGTTCTATGCAGAAGTTGTACGTCGAGTCGCTTTTCAAGGTCGCCAATACGGCGACTAACAGTAGATACCGGTACACCGCTATTTATTGAAGCTTTCGAAAAACTGCCGCCATCTACCACCTCAACAAAGGTTGCCATTTCATCTAGCGATATTCTCATAATTCCATTCCTGGGATGGTGGTATATTATGAAGGGTATTGTAGTTCTAAATGGGTTAATTCGCACCTTAGATTTAGAGCAAGGCTACCTTACCTTGTGGTTAGGATATAGATTGACTTGATGTCAGCACCAACTGGCTTCATTCGCGGGGTTTCTTAATAATTCTTCAATATTAGCTCTTAGCACGCGGTAGCCTACGTTCCCGTATAAAGTTTGACGACCATTGTCGAGCACATAGGATGGACTTCCTTTTATGGCTAACTGTTTTGCTTGCTGATAGTCACTCATCAATAACGCGATAGCACTGCCGTCATTGATTGCGTGCCTTAGCATCGTTGTATCTAGCTCATGTTGCTCAGCCAAACGTAGCAGTGTGGTCTGGTTACTAATATCAAGAGCATCACCAAAAAACGCTTGGCGGATATGATTAGCATATATTGTTGACTTATCTAGCCCGTGCGATATCTCAACTGCCTTGATTAATAGGTGAGCATTTGCCGAGGTATGTGGTTTGTTTTTTGACCATAGGTCTTTGTGTATCGTAATCTCGGGAAAAGCCTTTACTGACTCTGCTACGTGAGCAGAGAATCCGTCATAGTGACCACGATCTTTCCATTGGGTAGCCATTTTTTTATCGACATTTCCAAATACGTCTATTGTATGAAAGCGCCATTGTATCTGGTCACCAAAATGGGCGTTTAGTTCATCAATTCTAGTTTGGGCCACCCAAGCCCAAACGCATAGGATGTCTGAGTAATAATCAATCGATAACATAATATTCTTACCTTGCGTTAGTTGGGCGTGTATTCCAGGGAAGTTTTGCCAAGGCCATTCCCATTGCGCAGGTATCTGTGATTCCGGCAAAAACGAGACCCGCGCCAACAAAGGCAGATAAGCCATAATACCCTGGGTGTATGAATGTGCCGAGCGCTACCCCTGTTACAACCAATGAACCTGCGGCAATACGAACTTGTCGCTCTAGTGATATGACTGAGCTTTCTCCTTGTTCCAATACCACACCCGCATTCTTTATCTCTGATATACCACCCTTGATGACAACCAGCTGCTGTTGAGTCGTCGACTCAAGGAGCTCCGTCGCTTTCTTCGCTCGAATTCCTGTTCCACAAAGAAAGTAAACCGGTGCTCCTAACTCACAGTTGTTCTTATCGAGTAAGTCCTTGAAGCTTGACGTATTTATATCTTGTAGGGGAATGAATTCACTCCCTTTTAGGTATTCATTCTGAGTTTCAGCAAAGGTTCGCACATCTATAATGAGAATTTTTCCGCCTGAATTCTTTAGAGATAAGAACTCATTGGCTGAAATGTTTGTGGTCGGTGCTGTCATGGTAGAACTCCTATTATGCGTTAAGGGCAATAAATTGACTGCAAAACCGAGATGATTTTGATGGCTTCATCGCCCTGCAATCTGTAATAGATACTCTGAGATTCTCTTCTGGTTTGGACTAAATTTGCTTTCCGTAGTGCGGTAAGGTGCTGTGATAGAGCAGATTGGCTTAAGGGGATCTTCTTGTTCAACTCACCCACAGATAACTCGCCCTCAACCAGCGTGCAGAGAATGAGAAGTCGATTTTCGTTTGCTAATTGCTTCATTAAGTTTGCTGCATCTTTGGCATGTTGTTGCATCTCATGAATATCTCCTTTCATTACAAATTGTTCCTCATCTCTGGCTGCAGTAATATTAGCAAGCTCTATATTAGACTATACTACTTTAGTAATAACTAATATTCAAGCATATACGGTTTCATCGTTCCTTACTTAGGGGTTTCAAAAAATTCTCTTGCATATGTGTGCATGGATGCATATGATGGGTCCCATGTCGAATATTAAAGCGAATGACCCATTAGCAAATTTGGAGCAATCTTTAGACACTGAACTGTTTAAAGTATTGTCGGAGCCCGCACGTATTGAATTGATCAAGCATCTGATACGTAGCCCAAATGCTGACATAGGTTCGTTAGCGAGCAAAATGTCTCAAGATCGATCTGTTATTTCACGGCACTTGAAAGTGATGGCTCAAGCGGGCCTAGTCACTTATCAAAAAGAAGGGAAGTACTCTTGTTATTGTTTAAACGGGAGTGCTTTTGTTGAAAAACTTGAGAATATTCTAAGTATTGTTAAAGAGGCGACTAACTGCGATTGCTGTTAGTTTTTTGTGAATTATGCATGCATACATGTGCATTTAAGCATGGTGAGTTTATGTTAAATAATTTTATTCGAAAAGGCTTATTTCCAACCTGGTTATCACTTGGTCTATTAGGTGCTTTGTTAGGTATAGAGTTTGGTTGGCCAATTGAGTTTTTGGTGATGAGTATCGCAATCTTAACGGTTGCGGTTGTACATATTTCTGAGAGGCGTGTGCCGTTCAAGGAACGCTGGAATAAGGGGGTGGGAGATACTCAAGCCGACTTTATTTCTCTTGCTGTTGTGTTGGGGGCGCTTGAGCCATTAAGTAAATTATTGACGGCATGGCTGCTAAGTATGCTGCTTGCGAGTCTTGCGTATATGTCTGAATGGCGTGTGTTTCCTAGTGATTGGCCCTTGCTTGCGCAGCTACTTATATTCGCGCTCGGAACAGAGTTTGGACGATACTGGATTCATCGTTTTAGTCATCGTAATGAATACTTATGGCGTTTCCATGCTTCGCACCATAGTGCAGAGCGTCTGTATCAATTTAACGGTTATAGAATTCACCCCGTGAACTATTTGTGGAACTACGTTCTTGGCCAATTGCCTCTAATTTTGTTGGGTGCGTCGGAGGATGTTGTCATGCTTTATTTTGTGCTGTCGTCGATTGTGGCTGCGTTTCAGCACGCGAATATTGAGAGTCAAAATGGCATGCTGAATTGGATCTTTAGCACTAACGAGCTACATCGCTGGCATCACACTACCGACCGACGTATTGGTGATAAAAATCACGGATCAGTTCTTATCGTTTGGGATTTGGTTTTCGGTAGCTACTTTCTACCTGCTAAAAACCAAAAACTTGGGGATGTCGGGTTGTCGTCACCGATGGCTTATCCGGTCACAAACTATTTTAGGCAGCTGGTCGTTCCTTTTTGTTGGAGGAAGTGTGTTACTGATGTGAGCACGAATAATGTGTCCGACAGAGGGGAGTAATTATGTCTACTCAAGAACAAGTAGCTACTTTGAATCAGAATAGTACTTGGTTTGGTGCTGATATCACTAGATTGTCAGAGGAGGGGGACTGGACAGACTTACTTGCCGGTCAGCCAATATTTGTTGAGCAGAATGATATAGATCAAATGGCTAAGTTGATCTCAACTATTTCGTCTTTAGCCGAAAACAGTGAGTATCAGAAAGAAGTGTTCGCACTTCACCCTTGGCTTAAGAGTGCTGAGTCAGTAACGCGAGGGGCGCTGTTTGGATATGATTTTCATCTAACGAGTGATGGGCCTAAATTGGTAGAGGTTAATACTAATGCTGGAGGAATACTCTTTAATCAAAAATTAGAGCAGGTTCAGCGATCATGCTGTAAATACGCAAAGAGTTTGATGATGTCACCTGTTGATGCAGGAAAAAGTGTCGAAGAAAAAATTATTAGCATGTTCAAGCACGAGTTCTCTTCTCTACGTAAAGACAAAGCGCTTAAGACAATTGCGATTCTAGATAATGATCCCGAAGCACAATTTTTGTTCCCGGAGTTCGAGATGTTTCAACGCTTGTTTGAAGTAGCTGGTATTCGTGCTTTTATTGTCGATCCTAGTAACCTAGCTTACGATGGCGAGAGTATTTTTTATGAAGAGAGCAAAATAGACCTGATCTACAATCGCCATACAGATTTTTATCTTGAAAATAAATCTATGGCGCAAGTAAAAACAGCTTACTTGGATAGAAATGTAGTATTGACTCCAAACCCAAGAAATTACGCATTGATGGCCGATAAGAGGCGATTGAGCATGTGGTCTGATCAAGCGTTTCTCGAATCTATTGATATGCCAACAGCCAGTCGTGATCAATTGCTAGGTCACGTTCCAAAAAGCGTGTTAGTTACGCGGAAAAACAGCAAAGCATTATGGGGTGATCGAAAGCGATGGTTTTTCAAACCGGTTGTTGGGTATGGCAGTAAGGCGGTTTACAAAGGGGCGAAATTGACGCGTAAAACCTGGGGATATATTGAGGCGTCTGAATCCTATATTGCGCAAGAATTTATAACACCCAGTACGCGTGTGTTTGATCATCTTGGTCAAGCTCAAACTTACAAGGTAGACATTCGCAATTATGTTTACGACGATGAACCTATTTTGTTATCGGCGAGATTATTTCAGGGACAGGCAACTAATATGCGAACGCCGGGAGGAGGCTTTGCTACGGTTTATCGGGCTCCTTAACCAGAGGGGGAGGGTAATATTAACCGGGAATGTATATTCGTCGTGCGCTCATAGTGTACGACGAAGAGCCAATGCGCCTAGAATAGTATATACGCGTAGATTCCTGCGTGGCTTCCGTCTAACGTTTCACTAACGTCTTCAAATTCGTAGTCTATGTTAAGGTATCTGACCCCAAATATTATCGTATCTGTTACATCATAACCGTACTCTACAACTAAACCGAAGGTGTTGTCAGCGTCTGCATTAAGGTAAGCGTCATCGAGGTCAAGCTGTAGCGCCGGGTTTACATGATAGGAAATACCTGTGCCGATACGATGCTTGCTTATGTTGTAAAACGCGAGTAATTCTAGAGGTAATCTAGTAAGTGAAGTTTCTTCGCTTTCGTCTAAGAATGAATCAAAATTGAGCCCAATGCTTGTTTGAATAGTGACTGGGTAGTCGATGTGTTCAATTTGGAGGCCTAATTTAAGGTCTAGCAAGTCGCTTACGCCACGCTTATCTACAGAGCTATTCTCCAATTCGACTTCTACAAGGTTGTCTGAGCTAAGTGTCAGGCCAGCAGCGAGTGTCGGCTTAAAACTTATTGAGCCAGCTACTTCGTCGGATTTGGGTTCTTGTGCAAGTGTGGAGACAGACCAGGCTGCGGTGCATATCAATATGGATCGAGCGACAACATTCATTACTTCATATTCTCTATTGGGTTTTAAGGTGCATATTTTATGCATTATTTTTAAATAAATTGTAAGCCAATGAACTCAGCGCTATGTGCCTAATGATAAATTCCCAAAACAAAGATACTATGCGCTTCGCTATCGTAGCATAAACTGGGGACGCAACGCTGTGAACTTTAATCGAATTGACCTGAATCTTTTTGCAGTACTTGACGCCATCTACACAGCCGGTTCACTTACCAAGGCATCTGAGGTTTTATGTATTACTCAGCCTGCTGTAAGCAATTCATTGTCTAGGTTGCGCGAGATGCTCAATGATCCGCTGTTTGTCAGAATAGGTCATACTATGACGCCGACGCCGGTCGCGAAAAATATCATAGGCCCGGCCCGAGAAGCCCTAAATACCCTACGAAAATGTGTTCAGGAAAGCCAAATATTCGACCCTTCAACGGCGAACAATACCTATAATTTTGCCGCGCGCGACTTAATGGAGTCGAGTGTGCTACCGAGATTAGTCGAGCGTTTGCAATCGCTGGCCCCGAATATTTCTCTGACGAATTACGACCTGCCAAAAAGCGAAGTAGTATCGTCAATGTCTAGTGGTGTGTTGGACTTCTATGTAGATATTGCTGATTTTCATGATGCATTGCTTTGTAGAAAATTAATTGCAACAGACCGATTCGTTATGGTCGCTAGAAAGGATCACCCTTCTTTGGTAGCCGGGGTAACGTTAGATATATTCTTGCAGCTAGGGCATATCAACGTATCTCAACGAAACAGCGGCCCAGGAGTCATTGAAGCAGCATTGCACAAGTTAGGTCATCAGCGAAAGATTATTATGGAAGGGGGGAATTACTTAACGGTGCCCAGTACTATTGTAAGAACAGACCTTGTAGCATGCTTGCCTTTTCACTTGGCGAAGCACTACGACCTTGTTACGTATGAGCTGCCATTCGATTTACACGACATTGAGTATTTTCTTTATTGGCATTTAAGTGCTGATTTAGATCCCGCGCATATCTGGTTACGAGAGCAAATCGCTGAGGTAGTGAAAACGTATAACTAAGGTGTGCCGGCGAGTGGCTAGTAACGAAGACAAAAAAGAAGCGAACCGGAGTTCGCTTAAAGTGCTGGCCTAGTGTGTGTTGTCTTTCCTTTACTTAAATTGTGCGACGCTAATGGACATCAAATTGTCGGCGCCAGATTCCATTGCTGCGACTAAAGAGCGGGTGCGGCTCAGAATTCGATCAAAGTAGAAGTGTGCGGTGTGAATCTTCGCTTGGTAGAAATCCGTCTCATTATTTTCATTGTCTAATTCCTGTTGTGCTGTGACCGCCATTTGCAACCAAAAATACGCAACAGTGACATAGCCTGAATACATCAAATAGTCGACAGATGCAGCCCCTAATTCTTCGGGGTTTTTTGCTGCTTTGGTGGCTATATTCATTGAAATATTTTTCCACTCATCTACGTGATTTTGTAGTGAACTGGTCCAATCAGCGAATTGAGAAACATCGCGTATAGCGTGGCAGTAATCTTGTATTTCTTGTGTGAAAATCGTTAGTAATTCACCTTTACTGCCCACCACTTTTCGGGCTAGTAAATCGATTGCTTGAATCCCCGTGGTGCCTTCATACATGGTGCATATTCGAGTGTCACGAGCGAGCTGCTCCATACCCCATTCTTTAATATAACCATGTCCGCCAAACACCTGCATGCCGTGACTAGTTGCTTCCTGCGCAGTTTCTGTCAAAAAGGCTTTGGCGATTGGTGTGAGCAGCGAGAGCTTCGACTCTGATAAATATCTGGCTTCGGGGTCATCACTGTGTTGAACGATGTCGACCAGCTTCATGCAATAGATTAAAAGCGCTCGGTTTCCCTCGCTAAATGCTTTTTGAGTCAATAGCATACGACGAACATCCGGGTGAACGATTATGGCGTCAGCTGGTCCGTCAGGGTTTTTGATACCAGACATTGAACGGAACTGCAGTCGATCTTTGGCGTAAGACAATGCGCCTTGAAAAGATGCTTCGGTTGCGGCGAGCCCTTCAAGTCCGGTTGCAATTCTTGCCATGTTCATAAAGGTAAACATGCACTTGATGCCCTGGTTTGGCTTGCCTATTAACTGACCTTTAGCTGCGTCGAAATTCATAACACAAGTGGCGCTGCCCTTGATGCCCATTTTGTGTTCAATCGAGCCACAACTAACTGAATTTGTTCCGGTAATGTCACCCTGAGAATTGACGTTAAATTTGGGCACAATGAATAGTGAAAGTCCTTTTATTCCAGATGGCGCATCGGGCAATTTGGCGAGAACAACATGAATAATATTCTCCGACATATCGTGTTCACCAGCCGAGATAAAAATTTTGGTGCCGGTAACTGAGTAGCTTCCATTTTCACCAGGTACGGCTTTAGTTTTTAATAATCCTAAATCTGACCCACAATGCGACTCGGTTAAACACATTGTTCCGGTCCAATTTCCAGATACAAGATTAGGTAAAAATTGGTGTTTTTGTTCCTGAGTTCCGTGCGCTTTTAGTGTTTCCATACAGCTATGACTCAGACCGGTGTACATGCCCCATGAATGATTGGCGCTCGATATCCATTCTGCAGATGACATGGCTAAAGAATAGGGTAGAGCTTGGCCGCCGAACGCTTCTGGTTGTGCCAGTGAAGGCCAGCCGCCATCTACATATTGTTGATAAGCTTCTTTAAAACCTGTTGGTGTACTGACTTGGCCATTGTTCCACTGACAACCTTCATCGTCGCCCACTGCATCTAAAGGAGCGAGAATATTCTCGGTGAACTTGGCACTCTCTTCGAATATCGCCTTGACCATGAATGGTGGCGCACCTTCAAAGCCTAGATTTTCGTAGTGTTGTTCAAAATCTAATAACTCGTTCATCACGAACAAAGTGTCACGCTGTGGTGCTTTGTAGTTTTTCATACGCCAGTCATTGCTCTTGTTTGATTGCTTTAGAGCGAGTAATAGTATGATATCGAGAACTATATTATTAATTTATTGAATTTATGAATATCTATAAGTTTTGATGATGGGTGTGATGGGAGAGCAAGAGGGGGAATTAGGGGCCGAAACAAGAATGGAGATTATATCCTTGTTACCGACCCTAATTTTTACGTTTATTTACTACGTGATGTCGTAACCCTTTTCTTCATGTAGCGCGAGATCAAGCCCTTGAGCTTCGTCATCTTCTTCTACGCGTAGGCCTACAATAATATCGACAAGCTTTAGTAGTATCCAACTGACAATGGCTGTATATGCAATCGCGCTGCCGATACCAATCAGCTGTGCTTCTACTTGACCAGCAATTGAAGTGTTATCGCCGCCAAACCCATAGCCACTGAATGCACCCATTTCTGAAGCACAAAAAACACCAACCAACAACGAGCCTAATATTCCGCCTACACCATGAACCGGAAATACATCTAAAGAATCGTCTATTTTTAGTTTCTGTTTGATCGTCAATGTAGCGTAAAAACAAATAACGCCAGCTGCAAAGCCGATTACAATGGCTGCGGCAGGGCTAACCGAGCCCGATGCAGGAGTAATTGTGCCGAGACCTGCGACCATACCAGTCACGCTTCCGAGAACGGATGGTTTTCCGAATTTCTTCCATTCACAAGCTGCCCATGTCAAAGATCCGGTCGCGGCTGCCAAATGGGTAACAATAAGTGCCATGGCTGCATTCTCGTCAGCGGCGAGTGCGCTGCCAGCGTTGAAGCCAAACCAGCCGACCCATAGCATGCCTGCGCCGGTTACGGTCATAGTCATATTGTGTGGAGGCATGGCAGTTTGGGGCCAACCTTTTCGGTTTCCGATTACCAGTGCGGCGACTAGAGCAGCAACACCTGCGGTGATATGAACGACTATGCCACCCGCAAAATCGAGTACGCCTAGTTCGCTCAACCAGCCACCACCCCACACCCAATGACAGACCGGAGCATAGACCGCCAGTAGCCAAAAACTGCTAAAAAGTAACATCGCTGAGAATTTCATTCGTTCAGCGAATGCGCCAACTATTAGTGCGGGCGTGATGACGGCAAATGTCATTTGAAACGCGGCAAACAATATTTCGGGTATCGTGCCTGAAACAGAGTCTTTCGTGATGTTCGCCATGAATAAATTACTAAAATCGCCTATGAATCCGTTTCCTTCACCAAAGGCAAGGGAGTAGCCAATAACAAACCATAAAATCGACATTAAACCTGTTAATGAAAAGCACTGCATGAGAATAGATAGCACGTTTTTGCTTCGCGCTAGACCAGCATAAAACAAAGATAAGCCTGGTATAGTCATAAATAAAACTAGCGCAGTCGCGGTTAATATCCAGGCGGTGTCTGCGCCGTTAATCGCTGTTTCAGCCGACGCAATTGACGGGATGAAAAGTGACGTAACCCCAGTTAAAGCCGGGGTTATAGATGATCGAGTCATTTTTATGGTTTTAATCTGATCACTAAAGGGCATCATCGTTTAATTCTCCTGTTCTTACTCTAATTGCACTTGAAATATCTGATACAAATATCTTACCGTCGCCGACTTTACCGGTATTCGCTGCATCGATGATTGCCTCAATGGCTGTATCTCGTTGCTCGTCGGTTACGACGACTTGAAGTTTTATTTTAGGGACGAAGTCGATGACGTATTCGGCTCCTCGGTATAATTCAGTGTGCCCTTTTTGCCTGCCAAAGCCTTTTACGTCTTCGATGCTCATGCCTGTTATGCCGATATCGGTTAATGCTTTGCGTACGTCTTCCAGCTTAAAAGGTTTAATAATAGCGGTAATTTGCTTCATTATGATTCCAGTATGTCGCGGAGTTGTCTTGATTGTTTGCACCGTATTGGGTTGTTGTTTTGTTTTTACAGGCTCGATGCCTTATCTGGGTGCATTGCTAAGATAGAGAAAAGATTGATGAATATCAACTATATATGGGGTCAATATAAAGAGTTTGTTTTGGTTTGTTAAAGTTGTGCTCCTGTAGAGGGCGTAGCTATAGGGCTATTTGGGCAGATAGATGAATCGAATATAGAAAGTTGCCGCTGGTGTGTATCATGCTAATGCGTTTATCCTACCCTGAGTTAATCCAAAGAAGCTTCGGGCAGCCTATCTATATATTCAGAGAATCGTATTTATGAACATTGAAAAACTAAATGACAATTTAAGCTTTGGTGGGCGGCTTCAACAATACAAACATTATTCCTCTTCGTTAAATTGCGATATGCGCTTTGCCATCTATTTGCCGCCGGAAAGATCTGATAGAGAGAAGTTTCCAGTATTATATTGGTTGTCTGGGCTGACCTGTACCGATGAAAACTTTATGCAGAAGTCAGGTGTTCAACGAATTGCTGCAGAGCTCGGGATTGCTATCGTTGCACCCGATACAAGCCCTCGAGGTGAGGGGGTGGCCGATGACAAAGGTTACGATCTAGGTCAAGGAGCAGGATTCTACGTTAATGCGACTCAAGCTCCCTGGAATCACCATTATCAGATGTATGATTATGTTTTAAATGAGCTACCTGCATTGATCGAATCTGAGTTTCTCGTTTCAGATAAACGCGCTATATCCGGGCACTCTATGGGAGGGCATGGCGCGTTGACGATCGCGTTGCGTAACCCAAAACAATACCAGTCGGTGTCGGCCTTTAGCCCAATTAGTAATCCAACAGGCTGTCCTTGGGGCGAAAAAGCGTTTATCGCATATCTTGGTAAAGATACCGATACTTGGCGTAAGTACGATGCCAGTATTTTAATTAGAGAGTCGATTCAGCAGATTCCAGCATTAGTGGATCAAGGAGAGGCAGATGACTTTCTAGCAGAGCAGTTAAAACCTGAGACACTTGAAAGATCTGCGCAGGCATGTGATTACCCGCTTGAACTGCGTCGCCATAAAGGTTATGACCACAGCTACTATTTCATTGCTAGCTTCATTGAGGATCACCTTCGTTTTCATGCCGCTTACCTCAACAAGTAGAGTCGAGTTTCATAAAACAAGGTGAGAACCTTATGTCTGAATTTACCTTAAGTTAGTCAAATATGACCATTAGAATGTCATATTTGCTGATTTTAATGTCAGTTTTACTGACTTAAACTGTGATTCTGATTTACATCAGTTGCGAAAACGAAACATGCACCGCTACGTTTATAGGAAACATAATGGATCCAACCGTCAAGAAACCAGGTCTACATTTGTTATTACTAGAAGGTCGGCTTTTTTTTGAATTTGGTACAGGGTTGATTTCGACCGCCCTTAAACCTAAAAGTGAAGTAGGCGATGGGCGTTCAGTGATTGTTATTCCCGGGTTTGGGGGTAGCGACCTTTCATCTACAGTGCTGAGGAACTATCTGAATAAAATAGGTTACAAGGCGGTGGGTTGGGGTTTGGGGGTGAATAAAGGAACCAGTGCTAAAGTGCGAGAAAGCCTTTACCAGACCGTTAACAGCTTATTTGAACAATCAGGCAAGCCGGTATCGATTATTGGCTGGAGTTTGGGTGGTGTATTTGCGCGAGAATTAGCACGAAAATTACCAGATCAAATTCATTCTGTTATTACCATGGGAACGCCTTTTTCAGGCAACCCTCATGGCAACCGCTTGTTTGGTCTATCTTTGCGAGTCGCGGGTAAGCAGTTCACCGATAAGGATGCAGACGCCTTCGATCAGAGAGTCGTATCACCACCTGTTACTACGGTCGCCTTGCACAGCAAAACAGACGGTATTGTCTCGTGGCGTTGTTCGTTAGAAAACGAACGTGAAAATACCTTTAATGAAAGTGTATTCAGTAGTCATTTTGGCTATCTTTTTAACCCCCTGGTATTGAGAAAACTAGAGGTCGCGCTGAGTAAACCCAGAATTTCTTGATGATCAACTAAGGTAGAAAATAGAAGTGTTCGAGAACGAATATTTGCTCACGCTTTCACGTGTAAAACAAGTGCTTGCTGTTTAACCAAACTAGCTGAGTACACAGTAATAGGGCGCTGTGTTTAATTTCATATGGCGCGCATATATTTCTATTTAATGAGAATAAAGATAACGAGGTGAACTATGAGTGATTGCGTTAGCTATCGCCAAGAAGACAAGGTCGCGACCATTACGGTGGATGACGGTAAAGTAAATGCGTATTCGCCTGAGCTAATCGCTTCTTTTAATGCTGCAATGGATCAAATAGATACCAAACAGATTTCTGCGCTTATTATCACCGGCCGCAAAGGCATACTAACAGGCGGTTTCGACCTGAAGGTAATGATGAAAAGCCAAGAAGCTAGACATGATCTTGCAAGCGCGGGTATCAAACTGTTCTTACGTTTATTGACGTTTCCTGTGCCAATCGTTGTTGCATGCAATGGGCATGCAGTGGCTTTGGGCGGAATTTTACTGATGATTGCCGACTACCGAATTGGCGTTCAGGGTGACTACAAAATAGGACTTAACGAGGTCGAAATAGGCGTTCCAATGCCACAATGGGCAGTTGAGTTGTGTCGCACACGGCTGTCGCCCAACTATTATGTACGAGCGCTAATGAACGCTGAGTTGTATTTGCCTGTTGTTGCGGTACAAGCGGGATTCTTAGACGAAGTTGTTAAAGAAGAAGATTTGGCACAGGCTGTACATGGCAAGGCGAAACAATTTTCGAAGCTTGACTCGAGTGCATATAAAGAGACGAAAAAACTCGCCAGAAAAGCAGAGATTGAAGCGCTGGAAAGAGCCGTTTTATAAACAAGGTTTAGCGACCTAATATGGAAAGCGCGTTAAGGGGCTCAACATGCAAGGAATACGAATCTCAACTATTATGTAAGGGTTCGTCATAGAGAGCTGATCTTATGTTTGAAATTTTATTTCCCAAGTGCATCAATTCTGGTACCGTTTTTTTGATTTTTGCTATTTTAATGGCTGCACCAGTGAGCGCCGAAGAAAAAATAATTCGAGTGGGGGCCGATCCCTGGTGTCCATATAACTGTGCCCCTAATCTAAAGCATCAAGGCTTAATGGTAGATATTGCGTCAGAAGCCTTGGCGTTATCGGGCTATACCTTGAAATATGACATTATCAACTGGGCAAGAGCGAAACGAATGGTGAAACAGGGTGAGCTAGATGCCATTGTTGGAATGTCGCGTTCTCCAACTAGTGAGCCTTACTATTTGTTCCCAGACACTGCGCTTGGCCAGTCACAAGTTTGTTTTTATCGTATGAAGGGCAGTAACTGGGAATACAAAACTATCGAGTCGATGAAGCTTCAAACTTTAGGTTGGATCAACGACTATGGCTTTTCAAACGATGGCTTAGACCTGTGGGTCAAAAATCACAAACAGACTGGTAAAATTGTCAATGTTGCTGGGGTTGATGTTTATTCAAGATTATTCAAACTTATACAGGTCGGCAGAATTACAACATTTGCAGAAGATAAGAACGTCATCGCGTTTGAACTGAAAAAGGCCAAAGTTGAGGATAAGATTGAAGTGGCAGGTTGTTTGGACTCTATCGACGATGTCCACTTAGTTTTTTCTCTACAAGCGAAAGATAATAAAAAGTGGGCAAAGGCACTCGATGATGGTGTTGACTCACTTCGTCAAAATGGACGTTTGGACTCTATTCTTAGCTACTACGGTTTAACGTTTGAAAGTTGGCTAAAGTGATTTTCTAAGGTTGATTTAATTAGAATAGGGCGCTCCCAACCTATCTAGCTTACGCAGTATTCCTGGCCACGCTAACATCCCGCCAGCTGACTTAGTTACCTGTTCTACCGCTGCTTGCATACCTTCGACAATTTGAGGGTGTACTTGAATTAGATCTCCCCCACCAGATTGAGCTAATAGCTGAACTTCGCAGGCCCTTTGCAAGATGTACATATTTATGAATGCATCAGCAATCGAACTAGCACAGGTCAAGAGTCCGTGATTACGCAATATCATAAAATTACACGACCCGAGATCGGCCACTAAGCGAGGCTTTTCATCATCGCGCAACGCGACGCCTTCGTAATTGTGGTAGCTCAAATTAGTTAAGGGGAATAGCGACTGTTGAGACAAGGGCAATAAGCCAGCTGTTTGAGCGGAAACAGCGACGCCTTCGTTCGTGTGTAAATGAACGACGCAAAGAGCATCTTCGCGAGCTGCGTGAATTGCGCTGTGAATGGTAAAGCCTGCGGGGTTTATGTCATAGCTCGACTCGCTCACTTTATTGCCGTTGATATCTACTTTGACTAGGCTTGATGCGCTAATTTCCTCAAACATCATTCCATAAGGGTTAATTAAGAAATGGTGATTTGGCCCCGGAATACGGGCGGATATATGGGTAAAAATTAGATCATCCCACCCGTAGTGAGCCACTATGTTATAACAAGCGGCAAGATCAACACGCGCTTGCCATTCTTCTTTACTGACCCTGAGCCTGACGGAACCATCTGACATATATTTCTCCTTTTTATTTTTTTATTTAGCGTTCATTCTGAAGGCTATTTATAAGCATAAAACCATACCAATCTTAAAGTAAAAGCATCTAGCAGAACAGTAATCAAATAGACTCTCGTTTGCGATAAGTACTGGGTGCTTTTCCTGTCCATCGTTTGAATGCTCGGCCAAAATTTGAAACGTCATTAAAACCTAGCTCGATTGCGATTTCATATATTGCTTTGTCTGTGGTTTGAAGGTATTCCACGGCAATAGTTTCGCGTACCTTGTCTAGGATGGCTTGGTAGGTTGTTTCTGATTTTTGGAGTTCTCGGCGAAGCGTTCGAGGCGAGATACAGAAATTCTCAGCTGTGCATTTTAAACTGGGGTATTGGCCAGCCTGTTGAAAAATGTAGTCGCGAATTTGGCCGACAACACCCGATTTAGTCTCAATCCGCGATAATAGTTGTTCGCAGATATCCTTCGTTGATTTTTCAGTTTGAAGGTTTGCAGTTGGAAGCGCTTGATCGAGAAAATAAGAAGCGAAGAATACCCGAGTATAAGGTGCATCAAACGTGATAGGAAAGGGGATTGAACCCTCAATCTTCATCCAACCCTTAGGGCGAGAACAGGCAAGTGATGCATGCGAAATAATATCAGCATGACTAGAATAATACGCCTGCAAATGGGCCGTGCCTGAGACAGCGCTAGACAAGAAAAAATAACGCAGTTCGCCAAAGTCTAAAGACTCGCCGATTTGAATGGCAGACTGCTCACCACCATCGACTTGTTCCAATAAACTCAACTCATACAAGGGGTCTCGAATTTTGAAATAGTGGGTGATGGTTTCCATTGATGACCGAAGCGTCTGACAACTCATCGCGGCGTACCCAAGCATACCTAGGGACGTGACATTGATATATTTACCAAAACGCCACCCTAAATGTGGGTCACCACTTGCGGAAATGGCGTTAAGTAAGAACTGGCGCATTTCAACAAAACTGATGCGTAATTCTTCGCTTGAAAACGATTGCTCGTTGAGTCGAGTGCCGTGCAGCAGTTGTTCATGTTTGACACCTTCCTTTTTTAACATGCGATATAGCACACCAGGAAAGAAAATAGGTAGTACAGCATCCTGTGAGGTGAATAGATTCTGGCTCATGGTGAAACCAATTTCTCGCTGTTAATGGTCAAAAGGCAGTTTAGTTAACTGGCCACATATGACCATACCTTGTCCTGGCTAGATCTTTCAATGAATATTGTAAGCCGTATTATGAAGCTTATTAGTGATCAAACTAGATGCAATGAGAAAAAACATGCGTGTTCAAGCAAAACAATACGATTTTGACCAAGGCAACCCGATAACGGCGTACGTAGCTGATATGAGCTATTTTAGCGGCAAATTCGAAGCCTTCTTGCGCTACAAAGAAATTCCATTTCAGCGCAAAACGGCGGATGTGAAGACGCTAGTAAATGACATTTACGCTAACACGAGAATGATGAAAGTTCCTGTGGTGAGATTAAATGACGGCAATTGGCTCAAAGATACTACGCCCATGTTGGCGTGGTTTGACCAACAAAAGCCTGAATATTCCATTTACCCTAAAGATCCGGTGACCCGTTTTATCGCGTTGCTTATCGAAGACTACGCAGATGAATGGTGTTGGCGATCAGCATTATACTGGCGCTGGTATTTCGAAGAGTCTAGGCAGCTAGTCGCGCATCGAATAGGTCACGAAGTGCTTGGTGATTGGCCCGTTCCAAAACGACTATCGGGTTGGTATTTCGGTCGACGACAAATCAACACATATTTGAAAGGTGACGGCCTCACTAAACAAACAGAACCATTTGTAAAAAAGCACTACACAGACATGCTAAAGAGTATGCAATCTATTCTGAGCGACTCACCCTACCTGCTAGGCGATAAGCCTTCGATTGCTGATTTTGGTCTATTTGGACCGATGTTTCGACATTTTGGTCTCGATCCTTCACCAGCGAAAGTCATGATAGAACAAGCTCCGGCAGTGTATGCATGGTTAGCTCGCTTGTGGAATGAAAAAGGATCGAATATCGAATGCTCCGCGGAGTTCAATGACTTTAGTCACCCTGGTTGGCAATATTTTTTGAAAGATATTATTACCGTCTATTTGCCTTTTCTACGTGCAAACACTCAAGCATGGAAAGAAGGTAGTAAACGTTTTGACCTGCCCACGCCAGATGTCGTATATCCAAAGCTAAAAACGGTCCACTATCGAGTTTATTGTCTTGAAAAACTGCAAGGTCATTTCTCCGAGCTGAGTGAAAGTAATAAACAAGCAGTAGAACGTATTTTCGCTGAGCACGGACACTTCGATCTTGGTGATAAGGTTGAGTCAGGCCTTATCAGAGAATTCGAATTGCCAATTGAAGCGTCTAAAACCAAGCCATCAACGATGGAAAAATGGCTGCTCACTGCGACAGGCACACCTTGGGATTTGCCCAAGTGGATAAAATCTAGAGAGAGGCCGCGCTAATGTCCTCACTTTTTTTTAATTCGTAAAGGCTCTCCCTAGTTGAGTCCTCTCCACCATGGTTCTTTGCTAGCACTCGCCATGATATCAATGGGCTCGCCTACAATGGGTGTAATGATGTCAACGTTGGCATTGTTGCCAAGCGTTGTAATTCGTTCTAGTGGTTCGTACCAAGGGTGAAAGGCCAAGTCGAAGGTGCCATTGTGTGCGGGTAACATTTTTTTGCCTTTGACGTCGAGATGAGCCTGCAAGCTTTGCTCTGGTGTCATGTGTACATTCGGCCATTTTTTATCATATGCGCCCGTTTCAATAATCGTCATATCAAACGGGCCGTACTTTTCACCTATCTTTTTAAAGCCATCAAAGTAACCGGTATCGCCACTATAAAAGATCGACTGACTTGGTGTTTTTATTACCCACGAGCTCCATAGGGTCTTGTTTCCGTCGGTTAGCCCTCTGCCTGAGAAATGTTGAGCGGGTGTTGATGTTAATGACAATGTGCCCAATTTGGTTGATTGCCACCAATCGAGTTCAACGATATTGCTTTCATTCACCCCCCAGTCAATCAGGTCGGCAGAAATTCCGAGAGGCACAACAAAGGTCTCAACCTTATTGATCAATGACTTAATTGCGTTCTTGTCTAAATGATCGTAGTGATTGTGGGAGATGATCACGCCTCTAATTTTGGGTAGTTCTTCAATACTAATAGGTGGTTGGTGAAATCGTTTAGGACCGACAAAACTGAATGGTGATGCTCTCTCAGAGAAAACAGGGTCGATAAGCCAATATTCTTTTTCAGCCTTGAGTAAAAAACTCGAATGTCCTAAACGAAAGAGAGTGGCTGTATCATCAGGATATTCAG
>ENA-OSET01000776-OSET01000776.1-sediment-metagenome-genome-assembly--contig:-NODE-776-length-34997-cov-11.300143_pt1 | contig 34997 bp, 31 predicted proteins | sample MGYA00237882_ERZ534229 | MGnify/ENA primary metagenome ERZ534229 (study PRJEB26408, sample SAMN06266212) | sediment metagenome | isolation source: Hudson Canyon methane seep mesocosm | place... | reverse complement strand
GAGAGCGTAACGGGCAAATAGCACTTTTGCTCTAAAGCAATGACCAGTCTAATCTAGTTTATCACAAACCAAAACGCCTGCTTTTGGTCGTCAGCAGCAGACTCAAAGCGGAAGTTTGAGCCTGAACACACTATCGACAAATTCTTCTACGAATCATAAGGACAGAATTACCTTTTGAACGACAGGCATCTCATTAATTTAGGTATACATATTCTTCAGAATATTTCCACGCAATTTAATTCAAACGCAATAGCAGACATTTAGTCTCGAAGCTTGAATCCTTTCTCTCCGTAATATTTCAGTAATAGTCGCTATAAATTTTGAAGATAGACTAAATAAAGACTCAGGATTTATTCTTACTCATAATATTTGTACTGATTAGTGAGCACTTGCTTTCTGATAAAACGCGTTTTTGAATCTCCAACTTGTTTAACGTTTTCCACTTTCAGTTCTGTTGGATTTCCATACTTGTCCAATAATATACCGGACACTTGCATCGTTGTTCTTACACCCTCGCCCCCAAATATGGGGTTCTCATTTATTTGAGTAGCAACAACACTTTGAACATTGCCAAAATCATCATATTCAATCGTCTTATCACCAACCTTGCTGCCATTAACGATAACTTCTGAATAGTGTAAGAGCCCATTTATATATGAAAATAAATGTTTCGAATATTCCTTATTTACTTGAGACTTCAAGAGGTTTATAGGAGGAAAAGTCACCAATTCTTTTAGCTGCTGTTTGTTATCGAAAATGAATAACCGCATATTATTCCCATGGCAGTCTTGAACATATACTTTATTGGAATTAGTTACATATTTCGAACACCCAGTCTTAGGTTTAGAGTTGTCGGATAACATTGCAATGGAGCTAAGTACTTTTGAGGGCATACCATCTTTATCATAGGAAAAATGGGCTTTAGTATAACTATGGGATTTCACTAAACCGGAATATATTTGAGTCTCAGTCTCGAAGCGTATTGGTAGTCTGTTTTTGTAGAATCTTGTTTCCTCTTCCCGTTTCTCTGACTCAAGCAGAAAATAAGTTAACTTGCCGTCCCTATCAAATCTCTTTGTTGTTTTGGGAGCAATTCTAAGAAATTCATAACCATCTCTTTCTATTACTTCGAAACCGCTAGAGTGGACTTCCGACACAGCGCCCTTGAAACGTCCTTCATCGTGAATGCTCGTTACTCTCTTTGTAAGAACATCTGTTATACGTTCAATAGATTGGGCATCGTTTGCAGCATCTGCGAAAGCGACTCCGCCAAAATATAAGGCAATAGATATATATAGTATTTTCATAAAAATGGTAATCAATTATGGATAATGGACATAAATTTATTTGTTTTTATTGGAGGGAGGCTAGAGTGTATGGGGGTAATCATAACTTCCGAACTACCAAGAAGAATAGCATTATGCCATTCATTCAGGTCCCGTAATAAATCTTGCTCACTACATTTAAGCGAGTTTTCTTTTTGCGGTACTTCATTTGAGGCAACACTTTCGCTAAGAGCGGTTTGAGATATAGCAATAGAGCCGTAGGAAACACTTGTTACACCTGATAAACCTTGCATTTTTACACACACCCCATGAAATGACACCATATAATACTTCCCTAGGTAAGGGTGTTCTCGGCCCCCTTCTACTCTTAAATAAATAGTAGGATTATTTTTATAGGCGGATAATACTAGCTCTTGGCCGGCATGAAAGTCTCTAGAGTCAGCTTTGGCCCAGTTAAAAATACCAACTATGCCTAAAAGTACTGAAACCAGTATAAAGCTAGGTTTTTCCATTATCGTTTTCCTCTAAACACTCGATATGATTGTTATCTGTATGACTCTTGTTGGAGATCGTATCGAATAAAATTGTAACCATGTTGGGCTGTTCGCCAGTCAGCAAAAAACTATATTTTTGTTATTTAATTTTAGCGGGATAATTATCAGGTTATTCTTTGTAATTCTCAATCAAATTATCCAAGAAAGACAATTCAAGTCACATTAGATTTCCGGCGATGAGTTTATAATTTTAAAATATCGGCAAAGATGAGGTTTCAACAGAGGATATTACGGAATACTAAAGACCGCTTTTGGCCGCAACCAGATATCAGAGAACTAACTCCTTACTTCTGCTGTGTGTCAGGACAAGATAACACACAAAAAAATTTGTTCTGAGACCCTAAACCACCTCCGGTTTCCACTTTGCTGCCATTCAAACAACATTATTCATACAGGGGTTATAGGCTTATAAGACGCTCCTACTAGTCATGAGAACAGCTAGATTTGTCGCAAAGGAGACCTTAGGTTCTTAGAAATTGAAGTGTTATGAATGTCTCAATACATTCAGGGATCGGTAACATTTTTTAAGCTCCGATCCCTTTTTAGATTTTTAACAATGAATTAAGAATCTAACTTTATTCAAGAATGTTAATACCACCTTCCTGATTAATTGCTCGAACCGCCTCAACTGTTAACGAACCTTTACCCACCAAGCCTGTAGCCATGGCGCTGCCTGATCCTGCTGTGGTGTCAGTTGAAATTACTGCTTCTACAGAAATCGTGTGGTCGCCAGACGTTAGGTTAGGCGCTACAAAGTTAAAGTGGTGCGCCGACATTGTGCGCTGAATCAGCTCAATCTCTTCATCAGTTACAATGCAGTCATCTTCGATAGTAATAGTTAGTGAGTCGTCGACAAAGCCGTCACCGTCCTGATCGGTACTGAATGTGCAAGATTCAATAACACCGCCTAATACTGCATTAAGTTCTTGCTCACGTTGATTAAAGGTGATGGTTCCTGGCTCGGCGGGTACGCCATCGACATAGACAGTTACTTCGATACCAGCCATTGCGTTGGCTGAGTCGCTACTGCCATTTTTACCCTTTACCTTTGTTTGGGTATACAGGCCGGTTTCCAGAGACACGCCAATCAGTAACTCTTTCTGGTTGGCGGTATGAATTATAGTTTTCATGATAGTGGCTGAACTATCACTGCTTTCATTCATCAATGCAGTTTTACTGAGGGTGGTAGAAAACTTGGAACCTTGTACTGCTAAAGCAGAAGTAGAAATTACACTGAAAGCCAACGCTGGAACTACGATATGAGAAAACTTCATAATACTTACCTATCTGTTTATTTGATTCAAAATGGCTACCTCCTGATTTATTATTTTTTATTTCCTTGATTTGTAGGATTGATATTAAAGGCTTCTCGCGACGGAATCGGTTAACCTTGTCACGACAGAAGTGCGCAATTGATCATATTTTGATCAATCATTTTGCAATATTTTACATTTTGAGGCGGTGAAAGGGGAATCCCTATCTTGTCATGTACTAGCCCTAATATGATTTGGCCGTAGGATGACTCTGAGGGACACATGGCCCTTCTCAATCTAGATGCGTTGTTCACTGCACATATGCGTCACAGCCAATAGGTTGCAACTGGAGTGAACGGAAGTGCGCTGTTCGGGCGATAGGTATAAACAGAGCACGCATCAGTGTCATCGTTTGCGACACCATCGCAAACACCATCAGTACATCCGTCCCCAGCTACCAAGTCTGCACGATCTTCAGCATCAGTTTGGTTCCATTGATTTTCTGGTGATGAGATTTGAATCGAAAGTGCCGGCACAAAGCGAGAGCGCGATAGACAATAATATGAAATGCAAATGCCTGCTTATGACCGTTCTGAGTCAAACCTGATATCAGGTAATTAGGCAGCTAAGTGGCTGACCAAAACAACCGAGGAAGAAATCTTATTACCCAACCACATGTTTAGCCAAAGTTAGTGGGCGAACTTTTTTGTCCATGTACAATAGGACGTGGTTAAACGTCCTTAGGCACAATATCAGATTCGGGCTCAACAATAAAAACAACATCTGAAATAGCGGTAGAAAATCCTGCCGCTCTAGGGTGCCCACCACCACAAAATCTAGCAGCTATTTCCGCAACATTCTCCCCGTCAGCAGAAGAACGCAATGACCACCCTCGCTTAGCACTACCCGAATCGGAAATACGATCGCTATAACTTGCAGCAAAGGGCTGCCCTACAGCTAATTCGCTCAATAATTCACTATTGATAAAACTTGGACAATTAACAATAGGCACATCAAACCCTGCAATAGTCCCGCACACTACCTTTTTCTTGTAGTGCTCAATCATCTTATCTCTAAAACGGTTTATCGCCCGCCCTTCAACAATGAGCGTTTTAAGGTGATCAGCGCTATAAGCAAACTGATCCCATAATTCAAACTCATAGGGGTACGACATCAACGCAGCATTAACATGCTTACTATCAGGAATTCTAAACTGCCATAAATCTCTGTCTTGTATATTGGCTAACAAAGAAGGAACCAGTTCGTCATGAAAGTATTCCCATGTAATAACTGCCCCTGAGCGATTCATATCAAATACAACCGTAAGATTACTGAATATTTCATCTAGGCCAGAAAGGTCTTTTTGCGCGCTTTCATGATGGTCAAGAATAACGACCTTACTAGCTTTTTCACAAATTGAGCTTAACACTTCACGCTTGTATGAAAAATCCACAATGTAAACTTCACGCCCTGCAACATCTGGGGCCTCATCATCATGTGAAGCGGCTATATATTGCGCAGGTATTTCCTTTTTTTTATGGAAAAAACAGTACGCAGCATAAGCACTTCCAAAGCCATCAAGGCAGCCGGTTCCATGATAAATAACAAGCGGTTTGGTTAATAAAGACTCTGATGACATAATCTAACCTCAAAACCAATTCATGCTTTAAGTATGACGCTAAAAGATATAAATACCTCATTAACACCCTAAACTACATATCTAATCAGTAAAAATAACTATTTTAAATTTAAGCAAAGAAAGCATAAATACAGAAATTAAACTTAATATTCAGTATGTTACTATACAAACATAACACACTACATTAAGAGTTAGTTATATTGTATTACATAGATAATTTGATAACTAACGCTCAATTCACTAAAATTGCGCCCCTTTAAATACCCTCCCAAGCTCCGAGGAATTAGATGTTCGAACTTAACTCAAGCACAGCAAGCAGTGTTAAAAATGATGTGCTGTCTGGTCTTACTGTAGCACTTGCATTAGTCCCTGAGGCTATCGCATTTGCATTTGTCGCAGGTGTTGAACCACTTGTTGGTTTATATGCAGCCTTTATGGTCGGCTTAATTACCGCATGTATCGGTGGTCGCCCCGGTATGATTTCAGGTGCGACAGGCGCCTTGGCCGTAGTGATGGTAGCGTTAGTTGCAGACCATGGCGTTGAGTACTTATTCGCCACCGTCGTATTGATGGGTATTATTCAGATTGGCGCAGGCGTGTTTAAACTAGGTAAGTTCATTCGCATTGTTCCTCACCCTGTAATGCTGGGCTTTGTAAACGGCTTAGCTATCGTCATTTTTCTTGCTCAACTAAGTCAGTTTGGTATAAACGGTGAAGCAGGCTGGTTAGCAGGCACTTCTCTTGAGGGTTCAGTGGTAGATGTTGCCTGGATTGAAGGTGCAAGCCTTTACATCATGTTAGGGCTTATTGGTTTAACCATGGCCATTATTCACTTCTTGCCGAAACTGACTACCGCCGTACCTTCATCACTGGTTGCCATTATAGCCGTTACATTGGCGGTAATTGGTATGAACCTTGATACAAAAGTTGTAGGCGATGTTGCTTCAATTGCAGGTGGGTTTCCAGACTTTCATATTCCCTCGGTTCCCTTTACCTGGGAAACATTTATGATCATTCTGCCCTACTCAATTATTCTAGCAGCTATTGGCTTGATTGAGTCCTTATTAACTCTGACGCTCATTGATGAAATAACTCAAACAAGAGGACAGGGTAACAGAGAATGTGTAGGTCAAGGCGTTGCTAACACTGTAACGGGCTTTTTCGGAGGCATGGGTGGCTGTGCGATGATCGGTCAAAGTATGATCAATGTTAACTCTGGGGGGCGTGGTCGGCTTTCAGGCGTTACCGCTGCATTATCGCTACTAATGTTTATTCTGTTTGCATCATCGCTGATTGAAGAAATCCCTGTTGCAGCACTGATCGGTGTTATGTTTATTGTTGTGCTGGGAACCTTTGAATGGTCCAGTTTCAGAATTTTGAAGAAAATACCCAAATCAGATGCCTTTGTACTAATTTTGGTATCAGGAGTAACGGTAGCTACTGATTTAGCCATCGCAGTGGTTGTAGGTGTTATTGTTTCAGCACTGGTTTTTGCTTGGGAACATGCAAAACACGTCATAGTTACTAAGAAGAGTAATGGAAATGGCTCGACAGTTTATGATGTTCAAGGTCCCCTTTTCTTTGGCTCTATAAGTTATTTCCTTCAGCAATTCACCCCATCAGAAGATAGTGATGACGTTATTGTAGACTTCAAAGGATCACGAGTATGTGACCACTCAGGCCTTGAAGCTATTGATACATTAGCAGAGCGTTTTACTAATGAAGGTAAAACACTTCATATTCGCCATTTAAGCCATGAATGCCAGGAGTTGTTAGTTAAAGCTGGAGACTTGGTCGAGGTTAATGTTATAGAAGATCCAACCTACCATGTCGCTGTTAATAAGCTGGCATAATCCAGTCTTGATGTATCAACGCGGAATCAGGGATTTATTTGAAGTAACCTCCCCTGATTCCCCTTTGATTTATAAAGGCGACTATAGTGAATAGTTAACACTAGTATTTAAATACTACATTAAGACATTTCATTAATTTAATGAAATACTTGCATATTTTTAATTTCAGTTTAAAATTTAACCAACTAATTGTTAGACAATATATTTATAGGACGAGCGAGCTTTAAGTTATGGAAAGCCCAACACCTAAAACGGAATCCCAGACAAGCAGCCTGGAGCTCGCAAACCAGATACCAGATCTATTCATTCGTGTTAAGATTCGCAGAGGTTTTTTGAAAAAAGAGTGGGTAGACGTTAAAAGCTATTCATTAAATACAACACACTGCCTTATAAAAACCGATGAAATATTTCCTCTTAATGAAAAAATAGTACTTTCTCTAAGATTGGAGCTAGAGCCTATTGATCTTGTAATAGACTCAATACACGCAACCGTCTTGAAGAAGAAAAAAGAATGCAGCTGCTTCTATTACAACCTTGCATTCGATGAAAACAGCCTCAAAGCACCTCCCGCAACAGAATCACCCCTAGTAAGACTTGAATCCCTAATAAAAAGAAAACAACTTATAAATAAGAAAGTTTTAGACCTTTCACAGTCTCCCGCATAAAATTTTGTATTTACCCTCCTAAAAATCACAAATAATTGACTTAAGTAAACAAATTTAACCTAGTTTAATGTGTCAATTAGAATAAGTGTTAAACTACAATGTAGAAAAACATTACTCAGTGCTAATTTGCTTAACGGGAGATCTCTAGGATGGCAAAGAACGATAAGTTGGGAATCGACAAAATCATTAACCGAATTAACCAAGAATATGAGAAAACATCTTCTCAAATCGAAAAATTGGTAAATGATGCCCAGAAACAATTTGATTCATTACAAGGTCAAATACAAGACCCCCTCAAGAAATTGATGGAAGATATGGAGAAAATCAGAGATCGTGAAACTAAGCGTTTTCATGCTGAGTTTGACCGTAGAACTCAAGAACTTACAGATTTTCAAAACAACCTATTTGAAAAACTTGGGCTAGCCGGTAAGGTTTCAAATAAACCAGCTACAAAAAAACCAGCAGCTAAGAAAGCGACTGCTAAGCCAGCTGCAAAAAAGCCAGTAGCTAAGAAAGCGACCGCTAAGCCAGCTGTAAAAAAGCCAGCAGCTAAAAAAGCGACTGCTAAGCCAGCTGCGAAAAAACCAACAGCTAAAAAAGCGACGGCTAAGCCTGCTGCGAAAAAGCCAGTAGCTAAGAAAGCGACTGCTAAGCCAGCTGCGAAAAAGCCAACAGCTAAAAAAGCGACGGCTAAGCCAGCCGCGAAAAAACCAGCAGCTAAGAAAGCGGCCGCTAAACCTGATGCAAAAAAGCCAGCAGCTAAGTCCGCAACTAAGAAGCCTACTGCTAAATCAGAACCAAAGAAGTAAAGCTAACAACAAATTAGCCTACCTGCCCCAAATGTTGCTTAACTATGGGGCAGGCTAGAATTGTAAAATCAAGATTACATTTTTCATCTTATTAATGAATGTAATCCAACAATTACATAAGCTTCACATTCAACCTTTCTAGCAACATACTGTTACATAGTAACCATTCACATACAGAACTACTTACCCAGGTTACAACGTAGTGCTCACAGCGGAATATAATATTTTTATACAAAATTTTATATTCAACATGGTGGGTGTTTGTGATTTCGAGCCTTATTAAAGGATCTTTATTTTTCTCAATTGCTATATCAATGGCAGCAGTTATGCTTGCCTATTCCGATACAAATTTTAGCAATGGAAGCTCCACTCTATGGTTAAAACTCACCATATCTGTTTGCGTAGCAATACTCTTCGGAATTATCTGCCTAATACTAATTCGTCTTAACAGCAAACTTAAACAGAACATAACTCAACGTGAAGAAACAGAACTTTCTTTAACCAAGCTCAGTAGTGCACTGGCAAATAGTGGTGCTTCAATTGCAATAACCGATACGCAAGGCGTAATTGAATATGTGAACGACAAGTTCTGCCAACTAACAGGCTATAAACAAAGTGAATCTATTGGTCGTTCAATAGATTTACTCGGGCCTGCACACCTACCCAGCGGAGAAGAGGTGCCCACATGGAATATGAATTGTTTAAAAAATAATTGGGAAGGCGATCTCTTAAGCCGTAAGAAGGACGGTGAAAGCTATTGGAGCGCCACAACAATATCAGCTGTATTTGATAAAAACGATGAAATCTCTAACTATGTAGTCTCTGGTATTGATATTACAGACTTAAAAGAAGCCAATAGAACAATGCAACAACTAGCTCTTTTTGACTCATTAACGGGGCTTGCTAACAGGCGTTTATTTACCGATAGAATGGGGCAATCTATTATTGCAGCTCATCGTCACGGCACAATGGCAGCACTCCTATTCCTAGACCTTGATCAGTTTAAGCGCATTAATGACACGTTAGGTCATGATGCAGGCGACCAATTATTACTTATTATAGCTAAACGCCTTAAATCATGCGTGAGGGCGCAAGATACAGTTGCACGCTTAGGTGGCGATGAGTTTACTATTCTGCTTAATGATTTACACGATGCCCAAGCTATAAGGAATGTCGCGAAACATATATTAAAGTGCCTGAAAGACCCAATAATGCTTGGCAAACATGAAGTAATTATTTCTACTAGCATAGGTATAACCATAGCACCTGATGACAGTCAGGAAGTAGATGTGCTGATGAAAAATGCAGATCTGGCGCTTTATAGAGCCAAAGACCGAGGCAGGGATGGATATTACTTTTTCACCGAAGAACTTAATACCAAAGCATTAAAGCTACTCCATATAGAACAAGAATTACGCCACGCACTTCAAATGGATGAGTTCACTATCCTCTATCAACCACAGGTTTGCCTTAACACAGGCGAAATTTCAAGCGTTGAGGCTTTAATAAGATGGCATCACCCTACAAGAGGTGAGGTTGCCCCCGATGAATTTATAAGCATTGCAGAAGAAACAGGGTTAATTGTTCAAATTGGTGAATGGGTACTTAGAAATGCTTGCACACAGATACAAATGCTTCAACGCCTGACAGGTCAACAAATAAAAGTGGCAGTAAACCTATCTGGCCGACAGTTCTCAGACCCTAATTTAGAACAAGTCATTTATGATGTTATTGAAGCATCGGGCTTAGATGCAAAATACCTTGAGCTTGAAGTTACAGAAAGCATGTTAATGGATAATATTGATAAAGTGATAGAACAACTCACTCGAATTAAATCAACAGGTACGACAATTACTATTGATGATTTTGGCTCAGGTTACTCTTCGCTAAGTTATCTAAAACGCTTACCTGTTGATATATTAAAAGTGGACAGAGAGTTTGTAAAAGATATACCTGATGATTTGAACGATATGGAAATTACATCCGCTATAATCGCCATTGCGCATAAGCTCAACCTAAAAGTAATTGCCGAAGGTGTCGAAACGATTGATCAACGAGATTTTCTGGTAATAAATAAATGTGATTACGCACAAGGGTATTATTTCAGCAAGCCGCTCAGCTTTGAAGACCTATATGACTTCTTTACGCTAGAAGAACGAAAGTCAGCTTAATCCTCACCATCATCTACTTCAGAGTGAAGCTCATAAATGCAATATGTGAGCTGTCAGTCATTAATATTGTTTAATTGATCACGTTACTGTTTGTAACATAATGTATAATATCATTACGATTTAACCTTCTTTAGCAGTCACGCAAGTAGTACGGAAGACACGTAAATGATATCAATTTTAGTTCATGCTCTCGAAATTTCTATTATCGCCCTATTAGGCTACCTAACTTACACTATGGTTGCTTTATCTAAAACTAATGGTAAGCAAAAACTTGAACGCACATCCATCTCAAAGAAAAAGCCAACAAATGTTACTCTTTCTCATACATATTCAAGAGCGGAAAGTATCACTAGCGCTCAAATATTTACTGGCTTACAACTTTTAGAGGTAAAACGAAAAGGAATAAACCTACACTCTTCTGGTGAAGATTGGCTTGATAATGGAATTAGCTTTTACCTTTTAGGTGCAGCAAGTGCAATAACTGAGCATTTCGACTGCAAAGGTAGTGAGAAAGATGATGTTATGAAGTTCTTATTAACAAAGAACTTAAAACAAACAGAAAAGCAGGCTGAGCAGTATATATCTGAACTCTACCAGCTTAATGAGAAATCAATAGAAGACAACGCGGAAGATAATGCATTTGATGCAGGTATTACCGCCGCAAAAACCTGGTTAAAAAATAAATTTATACCTGAAGAGCATTCACTCCTAAGCAACCTGCATACCTGGGGCTTTGTTGCCTAGCTACTCAGGCCTAACTACTTTGGGATTTTGCGGCCTATGCAACAAGATCCCACTGCCTACCGATTTGAGTGATATCTTTTCCAACTGGCTGCTGCTCACAATCAAGTAAAACACCAGATATCTGAGGTTTACTCCATTCACCGGTTTCACTTCGCTCCATTGACTCAAGGTCTACCGCTTTAACTAAATAAACCGATTGATTATAAGCAACCCTCGAACGATGCGTTATTCCATAAACAAAGCGGCAGTAGTCTAACTTCAATTGCTGTAAGTCTCTTTCTGCTTTGTTTATTTTTCTAACTAAAACGCCTCTAAGACTCTCAGTATAGTCCATTAAGATAACTCTCCACTGCTGACTCAAATGTAAAATAATGTTACACATACATAAATTTTACACACATATAAACGTAAAAAACAGGGACTAACTCACAGTCTTTACGACCGAAGGCTTTAGCTAATGTAATTTTTTAATAGTATTCGCTAGTACATTAGAATCAATGGAATGGTCAAGAACATATGAAAGAGTGCCGTCTTTATCGATAATAAAGAAATTAGCGGAATGATCTAAACTGTAATCTAGCGCTGAACCTTGAAGTTCAACCTTTTTGTAATAAACGGCATATTTTTGTGCGACTGTATCTATTTCAGAAAGCGTTCCTGTCACACCTCGTATCTTCGTATGAAAAAAGGAGGCATAATCTTTAACCCGTTCAGGCGTATCTCTTTCCGGGTCAAGTGTAATAAATACACCCTGAGTGCTATTCAAGTCACTACCTAACTTAGAGAGTGCCCCCCTTAATACGGCTAAGCCCGTTGGGCACACATCAGGACAAAAGGTATACCCAAAATAAAGAACAATTACACGCCCTCTCAAGCTCGATAGATCGAAGCTTTCATCCCCCATGGATAATTTAAAGTCTCCCCCTTTAATAAATTGAGCTTTTATCTGAGAAGGCTCAGCAGGCCCTGGCTTGAATATTTTATAACTACTCCAAACTCCCGCAAACATAATGGCAAGCAACAGAAGAGACACAATAAATTTATATTTCATAAATATCAAAACTCTTAACTAATGCGCCGACTTAACCTGAAAAACGAGCCGCTCACTTTGTGAGCCAATTAAGGTTAACTGAAATAACCAGACCATATTAGCGTCAATACTGCAAACAGGAATCGTAGTGCTTCCGCCCCACTCTCCATGCCCTACTTTAATTAAAGAAACACTATTAGGTCCCATAAACATGTCCTGACCTTGAAGCGAGACCGAAACACCTTTTACCAAAGGGCTTTCAACGCCTACAACAACCGATAAGGGTTTAAAGGCAGGGAAACCTTTTGGATTCACCTCAACTCGAACAACTCCAAAGTAAGAAGAACTGTATACACATTCGCCATCGTTTAAACGACAAGTTTGCGTAACAACCTTTTGAGAGTCATTTGAATTTAGACTAGCATAAGACTTACCACCATCAACACTCTCAATAACATCAGGCAATAAGATAATGGTCGCTAATAGGAGTATTAACGATAGTACGACAATTACATGCTTAGTATTCAAGAAATAAAACTCTGTTCAACCTCTAAGACGATCTTTCATTTGCTCATGCTTATTTATAATTTGCTCTATATGTTCTAAATCAGACCTGCTGCTTTCTTTATTTAAGTGCTTAGAGCTGTAATCAAATTCAATTCCATAATTAAACCGGCTGTGGTGTTTCTCACGATAACGAACTACACCAGGCACCACGTCCAACGCAACCAAACCCACTTCCATCTCAAGAGATATGGAAAGATGGATTACATCTTTAAGCTCAAAGACCTCATCGGTTTGAATACCCATTCCGTACTTACTGTAATCAAAAGGAACTATTTCAACCCACTCATTACTGAATAAGCCTCTTCGGACCTTTACTTTTGATTCAAATTTTATCCACGGCAAGCGAGGTTTTTTTCGTCTTTCATCTGACATAAAAGTTCTTTTAAATTATATTTTTTAACATGATGCAGCTAAGCCCCAATCTAAAGCCTTAACCTCAACTATAGCGCAACTCACATTATAAGGTATAAACACCCCAAAAAGGCACGACATTATGACAAATAAGCTTTTTTGATCATTCAACAGCAAGATACAATACAAAACATAAAGCAATCAAATTTGATACCTAATTTTTTACCCAAACCATTACAAATCATGTAATGTTAACTGGTTAACGTATTTATTTACTGGAAAGCTGTATGGCATCAAGAAAAAGCACTCATATTATTTTAGTAGAAGATAACCCTGATGACGAACTACTCACGATAAGAGAGTTAAAAAACAGTGGTTTCGCAGGAAAAATCACCTGCTTCTCTGATGGAGAAGATGCATTCAACTACCTTACTGCACCTAAGAAAAGACCTTCGCTTATTATTCTTGATATAAAGCTTCCAAAACTTACAGGTATTGATATTCTCAGGCAGGTTAGATCACAGAAAGAATTATTGGCAACCCCCGTTATTATGTTCTCATCCAGTGATGAACCCTCACTAGTTGAAGAAGCTTATTCACTAGGGGCTAACTCTTATGTCGTGAAAAAAAGTCATTTTCTACAAAGTGCAGACCAAATAACGGGACTTGTAAATTACTGGACAAAAGTAAACGAACCCATCCGTTTTATTTAATTACCGAGTCAATTTTCTGTAGTGCTTATACCTTTATTTATATTAGTATCTTTATCACGTTCAACGCTTTCGTGTGTTGGATGCTCAACTAACAATTTCGCTTCTTCTCGTCGTCTTTCTGTATTAAAAAGATCTTTAAACTGACGCCTACTCTCTTGCCAGAGTGTGTTTTGCGCATCAATAACCTCATCTCTTAAAATCATAGAATGCTTAATAAAATAGAGATAATCCGGATTTAGGCGATAACGTGTATAAAATAGTTTAATGAACTCCCTGTGTTCTGGAGCAACCGTTAGCTCCCACTCTTTAGTTCCATTCATTAAGTATTGAGGAGATACCCCAAGCAATTCACATAATTTATTGAATTTAATTAAGTCATTGGGCAACGCGGGGTCAGTAGGGTCTTCCCAACGAGCAATAGTGTTTCTATCTACATCCACCATCCTGGCAACGTGCATTTTAGAAAACTTACGATGATCACTTTCCCGAGCATTTCGTAGCCTCTTTGCAAAGTCACTTTTAATTACGGGAAATTGAGTTGTATACGCCATTTTTTTTCTTATACCTAATATATGCGACAATTTACCTAACACAGTTAGCTTTTTCTCATATTTGGCACAAATAGTAAAACAACACTGCTACACCGGTGTAGCACTTTAAGAAATATAAGGGCATATGCTACACCAGTGTAGCAGTTATTTTTTTATTGAAAAAAATGAAGTGATTTATGATATAAATACAATGCACAAATAGTCTAAGTGGATAATATTATGAATGAACAATTAAATGATGAAGTGGTCTCCTTAATCACTAAACTCAACACTCAAGAGACAGAACAGCTAAATGAATTACTAAGGTCTTACCTTGAATTAGGCAATGGGAATCGCTTAGATATTTTGAAACACACCCAGCTATACCACTCAGCGGTTCAATTAATGAACCCTGCTCAGTCAAAGTAGCATTTAATTGCGTTCATAATTCTCTATTAACGCAGACAACTCGGTATAGATATCATTACAAATCACTTCGGGCTCAAGTACTGTTGCAATGCGACCCAAGCCCATTATCCAGTTTTTTAACTGCACAGTACGCTTTACACTGGCAGTTAGCTGATAAGTATTGTGTGAAACTTCTGTTAATACCTGATCTTTACTGATTGGGTTTTCTGTTAAATCTTCAATCAAGTTACTACTTGAGTGAAGATTTATTTCTAGTTTGAAGTGATAGGTTTGCTTATCATCTGATGAAATATAAACATCCATACTACCTTCATCAAGATACGATTTCAGACTAAAAGATTCTGGCATTTCTGCCTTGTTAGGAAGCACTACAAGGTCAGTTATTTTATGAATAAGGAAATTTCTAAACCCTTCAGGTGATGTAATATCTGAAGCCTTTTTAGCTACAAAATAAAGCTTAGGTAGTAAGATGACGACACCAAAAGGGTGAACCTGGTAGCTTTTACCCCGGTAATTAAAACTTAACTGCCTTCCTTTTAATATCGCCCGATAAATAGTATCTAAAACATCAATATCAAAATTAGCCGCTTGTAAGCGCTGCCCTCGCTGATAAAACTCGACAGAGTCTTTTAAACGTCGATATTGTTGGGGGGAAATAGTTGTTTCTTCTTTTTGCAGTTTTGAGTCTGCATTATCAAAAAAACGCTCTAGTTCATGCAGAGTATTCTTAGGCATAATACCTGATAGGTGTTTTTGCGTCATAGCAAAAGACAATGCTAGGTAACTTGGCATTTTCTCAAAGTCATAAGATAAGCTTGAATAAGGATCTAATCTCCACACTAAACTCTTACCTCCGCCTCGCTCCACCTCTAAGCCAAATTCATTATAGCTCTCTACATCGTCAGCAGCTGTCGCTACGGAACTAGCGCCGTAAAGAAAATTCATATCTCGCTGAATGGTTCTACGAATGGCTGAATCACTTAAAGTATTTTCATTTTCTTGGTGCACTTCAAAATAATCACTACTTAAAAGATGCTTGAGAATTTCATCAGTAGATTTTTTTGTTTTAGCCGAACGCAAATAATCAAGAATGGCTAAGCGTCGAATAAAGGTCTTCATTTGCCTATTCCTTTCAGAGCAGTCCTTTCAGAGCAAGCTCATTTGATCTGAGTCTAAAAAAAGCTTGTCATAAAGTCCTGAATTTCTGCTTACTTTCTTTTTAACACCCGCTGCCCATATCTTTTTACTACTATTTATTTCTAGCTTCGAGCGTGCACGCGTTACTCCGGTATACAGCAATTCTCGACTTAATATAGGGCTAATGTAGTCAGGTAAAACTAAGGCTAGTTCACTAAATTCAGAGCCCTGGGTTTTGTGTATAGTCATTGCGTAAACAAGTTCATATTTAGGCAAGCGACTTAAACTAAACCAGCGAAGACCACCAAAAGCATCAGGAAACGCAGCTTGAAGTCGGCCTTCATGTTTCCAGATGATTCCTATATCACCATTATACAAACCACATTCGTAGTTATTCTCAGCAATCAAAATAGGACAGGCATGATAAAACAAGGCATTGATAGGTAAACCTAAAGACCGTTTTATGTAAAGATCAATCGCGTCATTAATTGAGTCCACGCCTTTATCACCTACTCTCGTTGCGGCCAAAATTCTAAATTTTGAGAATTCAGATAACGCACAGAGCGCATTTTCTTGCTTATTTAATGAGGTATAAAATGTAGAGACTAATTTATTAAGCCAAATAGAAAAATTGACGTCAGTACTTAAACTCACTTCATTGTCGGGTTGACTTAACTGTTCCCAACTTAGATTTGACCGACCTTCGATAATGCTTTTTGCAAGCCGCCCAATTCCCCCATCTTCTTTAAAGCGATAACTCTTTGTAAGGGTGGTTAAATAATCTATCGAGCTATCTTTAGACTCAGGTAAAATATAACCCGTTAATTTATTAATTAACTGAGCATTTTCAGCGCCATACCCTGGGTGAGGCACAGGGGCAATATCTGCCAAAACACTACCAGCAGCCACTGAAGGTAGCTGGTTTGAATCACCAAGAAATATCACTCTGGCATTTTCTGGGAGTGCTCTGAATAATCGGGCCATTAATGGCAAATCAACCATTGATACTTCATCAACTAACAAAATATCTAAGGAGAGCTTATTTCTCTGGTTATATCTAAACTCATAATGATTAGGTATAACCCCAAGAAGACGGTGAATGGTTGTTGCTTCTTCTGGCACTGAAGATAAGGATACTTCTGATATACCGTTAATGCCTTGCAAGGTGTTTTTTGCAAACTGTATAGATTCCGTTAAACGCTGTGCCGCCTTACCCGTTGGGGCAGCCATTTTAATATTAAAGGCCGTTTCAAAGACTTCACACAAAGAAATGAGTAGCTTGGTTACTGTTGTGGTTTTTCCAGTTCCTGGCCCTCCTGTCACAATACTAAATTGTTTACCTAATGCATTTGCAGCACTCACCATTTGCCAGTCGATTTTTTCATCGACTTTTTCTTCGGCTGTTTCATCAAAACGGAAGAGTGAAGCTAAGGTATCAATAGCCTTGCTTTGATCAAAAGGAAGCGATCGGGTAAAACGTTTTATAGCATTGGCCAGCTCATCTTCAAATAACCAGTAACGACGTAGGTAAAAGCGACAATTTTCATATACTACCGGATGCTCAGCAGCAGGCGATATCGACAAAGTATTAAGGTGCTGACACCAGTCACTTTTGTTCGGAAACTGATACCCTGAGTTATTTTCATTTACATCAGTTTCACTCTGCCAATAGCAGCCGTCTGCCCATTCACTTACCTGTAAACAACTGTGCCCTTCCCTTAATGACTGGCTACAGGCTAATACCGTAAAGAAGAAGAGCTCATCATCAGGCTTTCCTAAGGTTTGAGTGACAGACCGGGCTAAATAAAAATCTATTTCTTTAACACCTGGGTAGGTTTTTACGAAATCAATAAAACGACTGACCTTAAGTGTCGGTAGAGTAATTTCAGTCATTATTACCTCCTGAAAACAAGTCCCCGGCAAACAAAGCATCAAGAGTGCCTAGTAAGGCAGGCTCAATCTCTCTGAAATAGACCCCCTTTCCATCAACAGATCCCATTCCCCGAAGGTATAAATAATATACGCCACCAAAATGTGTTTCAGGTGAATAGTTTTCAATTCTCAGGCTTAAATAACGATGTAGCGCTAGACAGTAAATTAGGTATTGTAGATCATAATAGTTATCCTCAATGTTATCTTGTAGGGTTTGGTGGTTATAATTATCAACATCGTCCCCTAAATAAGTAGACTTATAATCAGCTACATAATATTTCCCTTGCCACTCAAAGATAAGGTCAATAAAACCATGCATCATACCTTTTAGTTCATTGCCCTCAGGTAATTGCGGAGGCACATTTGAAGCCCTGTGCTGTTGAAGCACCTTTGATAAAAGTTGGCGTGTTGTATTATTCATGGGAAAATAAAACTCAACCTCTCTCAAGGTGTTAGCCATGGTTAGCGAACTAAGCGATAACTCGTTATAGCAAGCATCAAATAGTTTGGCATCTAGGCACTCATTGAGCCAGCATTTCAAAGCTTCGATATTTTCATCATCAAGTTCTCCAAATTGCTTTAGAGGTTTTGCCAACGCTGCATCCCAGTCTGGATTTGTGAAATCTACAGTTTCCAAAACATCATGCAATAAGTTACCCGCAGCGGCCCCTTTTTTAAGCAAAAAACGCATTGCCAATTTGAGATCTTCGGTGGTGTTGCCCTGCTCTGACAGGTCAGCCTTAAGGCCGCTGTCACGGTCAGGTTCTGCCATTACACCATGGCGAATATTTCTGGTAATGGCAGAAAAAGAACCGATCCACCAATTATTCTCTATTGTTCTATTTACGGTTTGAACTTCTATCTTAACTTCTTTATTAACTACGAGCTCAGGCTTATTTTTAGTTGATGTTGATGAATCTAAGGACGGAACATCTGCTGCAACGGTTTCATCATCGTAAGAAACGGTAATTAACCCAGCACTCTGAGGCGTATCATTCACTATACATTCTAAAGACTTAAATAAGTCATCCCCCTTATTCAATCCCGCCATCAAGCCTAAAGGTGAATTCTGGTAATCTGAAAATGGCGTTGCACAGATATAGCAAGCATATTTCGCACGAGTCACCGCGACATAAAGCAGCCTGATATCTTCTGCTTGTCGTTCTTTTTCAGATAATTTTTGTATCTCTGCATCAAACCCAACATAGGAGATACTTTGCTGGCTATCAGTTTTATGGTAACGCGAAAAAGCGGGTGTACTTTTAGGGCCACCTTTTGCTCTTGAGGCATAAGGGATAAAAACCACGGGGTACTCCAAGCCTTTTGAACCGTGTAGCGTAATAATTTTGACTAAATTTGCATCACTTTCTAAACGAAGCTCAGACTCGCTTTCAACAGATTGATTTTCAATCTTGTCTCTCAACCAGCTGAGTTGCTCCCAGGGTTGGTGGTGTTTTTGGCTAGCGTGCTGCAATAATTCTAGAAGATGAATGATATTAGTTAATGTGCGTTCGTGTCGGTGAGATTTTGGCTTAAAATTATCATGTATAAGCTTAAAGGCCATGCTCATGAGCCCTTTTCTCTGCCATTCATTTCTCATCTCAATAAACTGCAAACGATAATCTTCCCAATAAATTTCATCGTTTTGTAATTTGTAGAGTTGCTCAGGGTCTAAGCCGTACAAACTAGTGGCAAGCGCAGCAATAAAAAGTCGACTATCTTCGAGTACTAATATGCCTGTTAGTACAGTTAATAGTTCTACTGCTTCCTGGCTTTGGAACACGTTCTCTCTGTTGCTTAAATAAACAGATGAACAATTGCGAGACTGCAAGGCTTCTTGTATATCCTGAGCTTCTCCGCGATCTCTTACTAATATGGCTATATCATTTTCTACAATTGAACCCCCTTGTAATAAGGTCACAATCTCATTTGCGCACCAGTCTGCTATGACTGACCTAAACTGCTGGTTATTCGCCCCTCTGCCATAAGCTTCATGCTCTGGAAAGTAAATGTAATTAAGGGATTTTCTTTCTTGATCAGTTTCTAATAGAGGTGACTCATCATTCGTTGAAGATGAATTAACCGGGATATATCCAATACCGTATTTAAATACATGCGTAGTTTGAAGTTCGTGGTTATTTACGTCTGCTTCTGGAAGCAATTTGCCATAAAAAAGGCGGTTATAGCCGTTTATAAGCAACGATGATGAGCGCCAGTTGGTATCCATATACCATTGTTGATCAGCATTATTCCTCGCGGTTAAATAGGCAAAAACATCTCCACCACGAAAACCATATATTGCCTGTTTAGGGTCACCAATCATATAGAGCGCAGTTTCTGTTTTATTAATCGCGATATTAATGTAGATACGTTCAAAAATAGCATATTGATTAGGGTCGGTATCCTGAAACTCATCAACCAAAGCAACAGGATACTGGCTAATTAATTGCTCGACTAATACCTCATTTCCACTCCCTTTAAGGCTATTCAGTAGCGATAATATGAGGTCGTCAAAATCCAGTGTAGCAAGCACCTGCTTTCTTTCGCTTATTGTGTGACTTATGCTTTTAATTGCATTTATTGCTATCACATCAGCTTCTGCACGCTGAATTTGATCATCCAATTTTAAAACCTGTTTTTTAAGGTCTTTAAGTGGGTCAAAAACGTCATTTAAGGCGTCTTTTATTTCAGCCGGTTTTCTTGCATAGCGTTTTCCATCAAATACGGATGCAGCCTCTTTTGGAATAGCTAACGTTTGCTTGATGCCTACTTGTTCATCGCTTAACCAATTTAAAAGTGCTTCATATTCTTCCCCACGAGCGTTTTTATCTTTATGGCTATCAATTAGCTCTGCAAAAATAAGTGAAGAATGTATTTCTAAGTTAACCTTTGCTCTTCTCTTTCGTTCAATATAGGTCTGTTTTATTTTCTCTGGGTCGTTACCTTCAATATTCAAGCCTTCAGATAACAAAGGGGAAAATGCCTTATGAAAGTCTTCAGGTGTGAGCCAATAATCAGTAAGCGTTAAATAACATGCAGGTGTTCGCTCTAATAGTCTGTACCAGTCTCTAATGGCTTCTATCTTAATTTCGTAACTGTCGGCTTCCATTTCAAGATCAAAAGGTAAACCACTAGCAAACGCTTGTTGAGTTAGTACACGCTTACAAAATCCATGAATGGTAAAAATAGCGGCTTCATCAAGGTCACTTATGGCCTCTCTCAGAATCAAGCTAGCGGCTTCTTTTGATACCTTTTTTTCTAATGAATCATAGAATGGATCAGTTAAGTCTCTCATTCCCCAGTTCGATAAGGCTGCTCTGAGCTCTGAATCTATACGCCCCCTTAGCTCTTCTGTAGCCGCCTTTGTAAACGTAACAACTAATATATTTTGAACTTTAAGTTTTTTCTCTAACAGTAACCTTAAGTAGATTCGGGTGATATTAAAGGTCTTACCCGTGCCTGCACTAGCTTCAATAAGGTGCACACCATTAAGCGGCAATTTGTGAGCTTCAAGTTTAGTTATTTCGCTTACAGTTGTTGATAAACTCATTGTTCAACCGCCTGTAGAGAGTTAAACAAGTTGCTGTATAAATCCTCAATAGTTGCTTTAAGTGTTCCCGGCCATTCTGGAGCTTCATCCCAAAACCACTGAATATATGGATCATACGACAAGCCTCTTTCGGTAAAGCTATCGCACCAGAGTTTATTAAAATCACCAGGAGTAAACTCTTTCTTTAGTAGGGATTTTTCAAACACTTTTTTACCCAGCTCAGCATTAATGAGTAAAGGACTTATAAGTCCTTTTTCCCTATATGAAAGCCATTTTTCAAGCTCTACAGAAGGGTCCGCAATGTAATCAAACTGGAGGATTTTAAAGCCATCATTTTTATGGTCTCGATAGATACCCTTGGTATATTCAAATTCTAAAGAAGGCTCGCTCTTAAAAAACACTGATGCCACCAAATGATTAAGCCACAAGCGGACTATGTCTTTTCCTTTGGGGTCCGCAAGCCTCCAAAAAACGCTTGAGCCTCCACTTAATGGTAAAGATGTACTTAATTGATACTTTCCAATGTTTATTGAAATCTCTTTATACTCAATTTCCTCATTCACCAGATTAGATAGAGCCTCATAGAAATACTCAGATTGTTTTTTCCATTCTGTAAGTTCAACTTGAGTTCTAGGAGAATCAGGCAGGTGTCCTCTTAAGGTTTCTTTATAGAGTAATTGTTCTGTATCTCCCCCATTCAACTGAAGCTGTATTAAGTCAGACTGAATTAAATAGCGGTCTAGATGGTTAGAGGAAAAAGGTTCAGCATCTTCAGGAATTTCTTGCCTACCGGCCATAAAGTTAAGCTTCAAGCGCTCCCTAGCAATGCTTCTTGCAGGGTTATCAAAAAAAGAAATCAGTTGCTCAAGTTTGAGTTCTTCTTTACTTTCCGGTACTTCATTTGTAATCACTGGATCAGGTAAAACACATTCATTTCTTTTAGGCTGATCAGGTGCTCCATCTTTTGCTGCACGGGCAATAGCTAGCCAACGTCCATCAAAACTGTACATAGGCTCACTGTAATTCTCTTCGCTAAAAGCCTGTAAAGGGTACTTCTTTAACTCTGTTTTGAAGCACCATCCATAAGCACGGCTCATGTAATCTGCCAATTCTGTGACAAGCAATGAGGGTTGTTTCTCTTGATTCGTTTTAACATCATTGCCTTGATAGCTTAAATACAGTTTTTCTCTGGCGGAAATCAGCGCCTCAAGAAATAAATAACGATCATCACCCCGTCTTGATCTATCCCCCAATTTAGGAGGTGACTCAGCTAATAAGTCAAAACCTAAAGCCTGCCTCTGACGAGGAAACTTACCATCATTAAGCCCTAGTATGGCAATAATTTTAAAAGGAACACTTCGCATGGGAATCATGGAGCAAAAGGTCACCTGCCCAGTCATAAAACTTTGGCCTTGCTCGGGCTGATTAAAGCTATTGTTTAAGTAGGCAGTTACAACAGACAAGGGTATTTTAGTATTAAAATCAGCTAAGCTTGTATTTTCATTTAGCGCATCAATAACTTTCACAATAATCTGATAGCCATGTAAATCTTCGCTTTCAGCATCAAACAAGTTCTCAATGAGCGACATCAATAAGCATTGCCATTCAGAAGGTGTTCGCTCCCGCTTTAGATCGTATGAATAGTGGGCTAGGTTTTCAATCAAACGCAATAATCTGCCCAGCTTAACGGATTGTTCGCCTTCAACCCATGGGAGAACCAACTTATCTTCACCTTTTGAATTGGTATATATACACTCTTCATCACCCTGCGCAAAACCGAGTAACAATCTCTCTAGCCCTTGCTGCCAGGTAAATTGGTTGTTTTTAGTTTCATCAAACTCTGCGCCAGAAAAAACCGCTTTATGCGTAGCATCTAGCCCCCAGTGCACAGAGGAAACAGATAACCAATGAACATATTCATCAATATCGTTATTATCTAGTCCAAATCGTTTCTGAACGGCAGAAAGCCGAAGGTAAGCAAGAATCTGACTGACCTGAAAGCGGCTATCAGGTAATAGTAATAACTCAGAAAACGCTTGGATTAAGGGCTCAGAATCATTTAATTTTCTATCAGCAATGGAGCACGGTAACTGTGTGGTGTCGGGGGTATCCTGATACCAACCACGACGAAAAACAGAATCTATATAAGGAGCATAATTTTCTACCTGCGGACTCATGACCAGTATATCTTTAGGACATAATGTGCTGTCAATTTTAAACTGCATCAAGAGCCAGTCATGTAAAATCTGTACTTCTCTTAACGAACTATGAGAAGAAACCATAGCGATGCTTTGGTCTTTATCTTCATTAAGTAAATAGTCTTCAGGATCTTCTCTTCGGTCAGTCAACGCCAATATGTCATCTTGAATGCAATGCAATAAAGTGTCTCGACCGGAGCTGTAAAATAAAGGAATTTCAGAATCTGATCGCTCACAAATTAACTTTAAGCACTCTTGCCCCTGTTGACCCAGATTTGCAAGAAGGGGGTTGCCAATATCATCACATAACGCAGAGACTAACCGCCCCTCATTAAGCCATTTTGCACGTTCTCTGAACTGAGCTTTTTCGGTTCTAAGATCCCCCCAATACTCATCTGAAGGATTCAACATAAAGAAATGAACTTCAGTATACCCTGAAACCGCCTTTAGAAAATCCATCCATATAGGAGCCAAGGCATTTATACCAAAAACGAATATTCTCGGTGGTAGCTTATTGGCATTTAGTGAGAGTTGAGAGATCGCTTTATCGATTAAGTTTAATGGCGGCTCGCCTAAACGTTGCCTTACACTATTCCATAGCTTCGCCTGCCACTTTACAGAGGTAGGAAGTGAAATTGTTGACAGCTCCCAATCTTTTATCCACTCAGGGCGGTAGATCAAGTATTGTTCAAAAAGATCAGACATTTCTCTGGCGAGTTGAAAGCGTTTTAATAAATCAGATTCACCCGTACCTGAATCAAGCCAATATTTTCTAGGCTCTTCACAACTGCTATCACTTAAAAAACTTTCTTCACCTAAGGACTGATAAACACCCCAAACCAATATCTCTCGGCTATAAGGTGAAGTATCAGGTATAGCACTATCCCCTAATAAATTTTTAATAAGACTCCAAAAGAAATGGCCCGGTAAAGGGAAGCGAGTGTTCATTATCACCCCTCGCCTACTAGCCAACTCGAGAGATAACCAATGATGCATGCCTTGGTTCTGAACAACAATGATATCTTCAGCTAGAATATTTGCTTTTGCTGGGGCGGTAACCGAGGGTATTTCAAGCAATCGACTCAATAGTGTTACCAGGTCTTCCATGCGATTACCTGGATAAAAATTCAACATAAATAGCCCTTTAAAAATAACACCGGAGAGATTGCAGCTATATTAGCATTGATTTTTGAAAGAGAAACTAAAGTTGTTTAGATAGGATAGTTATACAAACTACGGAGGGATTTTAAGAAACAAAAAATCGCTAGATCGATTTAGAAGATCGATCTATTTAATTAGAAAAAATAGGCTTTAAGCTGCAAAAATACGGTTTTTTTCCAGCAAATCCATCAGGTAACTGCTCAAACCTTCATCTGCCTCTTCTTGAGTTGCATAAGGTCCGAAATTCCCTTCTTCTCTGGTTTGAAAATACCAAAGACCACCCGCATAAACAAAGCGGCTGGCACGAGGAAGAAAAGACGTGCGTTCTTCCCCCCATCTTAATGTCTGCATACTAGCTCCGACTACATCTCATTACAGATAGAAACACATTATAATAAATACTTATAATTGGTTACACGCATTATAACTATGAAAATCTAGTAAATACATACTAAAAATCAATGAGACTTATATCATTAAGAGCTAACCAGTGGATCTATTGTAATAGTTTGTATACCTGATAACTCAGATTCAAGTCCCTCATCATCAATTGTAGACATTGAAATATACCAACGGCCGGCACTCGGTAATTCAATAATTTGAGAGAGGTTTACAGAGTCAACAACTCTAATCTTCTTATCGAGTTGATTAGCATCTTGTCCATAATAAATTGTAAACTCAGCAATATTCGCTACTTCTAGCTTAGAACCATCTTGCCTGGTACCTGGATGCTCCCATTTAACCTCAATCTTATAACTTGGTGCTTCAATGGCAGAACCGTCAGCTGGCACCTCGGGATTAATGTCAACTAATTCACCTGAATCATTTGGGTTTTCAGAAAGGTTACTTACAGGGTTTGAGTCATTATTTTTACAAGCCGATAGCAATACCAGCAAAGCGATGCCGATCAATATTTTCATTTCTAAGATCCAGGAAGCTAAATTTGAGTAAGAAGACCAGAACATTTAATGAAAAAACTTATTCTTTTGCTAATAGTAATTTTTTATAAAAAAATGGAAAACACAAAATTTGATTAATAATTAATCAAGCTTGATAAATATAAGGCTCTGTTTGAGTTGTATCTAAGTGGCCATCCAGATCCGAACGGCGATTTGCCATTAGTGCGACCCAGTCAGTAACAGCATTAACCCACTCGCTATTCGGTCGTATTAGGGGCGCTGCAAAAGACTTAGCCATCACACCATTCTCGGCAAACACAATTAGAGAACCGACTTCATATGCTTTTAAACTCATTAACTATTCCACCTTCATTTTTAAACAGAACAAGGTAATTATCTTATGCAAAGGTGGAGAGAAGCAATAAGAGTTTATATGTTCCATACAATAAATATTCTATATAGATAAATAAACAATATTTTATCTATTTCTTTAATAGCTATATCCTAGATATTAAAGAATATTAAAGGAACCGCCACTATGGATCTAAAAGCACTTCGCTATTTCGTAGCAGCTGTTGAAAAGGGTTCAATCACTGCTGCAGCCGAAAGCTGTTTCATTGCTCAACCCTCAATTTCAACCGCTATTAATAAACTCGAAGCCGAATTAAGTGTCACACTGTTAACTCGACATAAAAAAGGTGTTGAAGTAACCCCAGATGGAGCCGAACTATACAGTGAAGCTAAAAGTTTGTTAAACCATGCGCAATCGATCAAATCACGATTTTTTGATCGAAGAGAAAAGCATGTAGCTACCATTCATGTTGGCCCAACCATCGCCTTTAGCTATTTAAAAGAACTTATTGTTAAACTGCGTCACTTCTCACCAAATCTTCAGTTTAAAATAACGGACTCTGAAGCCGGTGCTGATATTCGTTTGACCATTGAGAGAAATGTGGCAGACAACGAAGAATTTATTCCTCTTTGGAGAGACCGTTACTGCCTCCTAGTACCTAATGACCACTTACTGGCTCATCGAGATCAAATTTTATTAACTGACCTTAATTTAGAGCCTTTCATTGAGCGAAGTTTTTGTGAGCATAATCAAGAATTTCAACATTTCCTGAACCTTCAAAAAATTGAATTAAATACCATTGCAGAAGTAGACAATGAGGAATGGGCTTTCTCTCTGGTTGAAATGGGCTTAGGCATGTCTATAGTCCCCCTTCATAATACCGAAGATCTAAATGGCCGATTTGCAGTATGGCCATTAAGTAAAATAGAACCCTTGCCAGACATGCACCGCATGGTGGGCGTAGCCCTATCTTTTAAAAATTACAGTGACCCATACTATCAACAATTAGTGAATCATCTCAAAGACACTTCGACGTTAATTATTAAATAATAAGATTAGGATATAAAATGAATTTTAATTGGCGTGGCATTTTGGTTCTCATTTCATTGATATTGCTGTCTACAGCAGGATGCTGCTATATGGTAAACGACAATGAATCCATAGAATTAAATGATGAATTCCGCGAGAAAGTGGGTGGTAATTATATTGAATTAAGCAATGGCTCAGTTCACTACGAATTAAAAGGACCAGAAAGTGGCAAAATAATCGTTCTTGTTCATGGATTTTCAATACCATCCTACATATGGGAACCAACCTTCCAGTATTTAAGTAATGCTGGATTTAGAGTACTAAGATTTGACCTCTATGGACGTGGCCTTTCAGACCGACCGGAATCTGACTATGGAATGCAGTTATATGTTAATCAACTAAATGAACTTCTTAAAGCACTAGATATCAACGAACAGATCAATGTAATTGGTTTATCTATGGGTGGGGCAGTGGCTACTCATTTTATCAACCGTTACCCTGATAAAGTCTCAAAGCTTGTACTCATTGACCCATTAATAGAAACACCTGATAGGCTTGAGCTCACATTAATCAAAATCCCACTATTAAAAGATTTTCTTGGCAAAACAGTGGTGGTTCCGAAAATCCGAAATGGAGTAACTAAAGCGGTTTATGATCCGGCTTCCTTCCCTAACTGGAAACGTTTATTTGAACCTCAAACAACAATAAAAGGCTATAGCCGTGCAATTATTACTACAGCTAGTAATTTAGCGGGGAAAAATTTCAAAAGCGAGTACACAAAACTGGCAGTCTCAAATATTCCCGTACAGCTGTTTTGGGGAAAAGAAGACCAAACAATTAGTTTTGAAGACAGTAAAAAAGTACTATCTGCCATTCCAAATGCTGAATTTCACCCAATCGAAAAAGCAGGGCATCTCCCCCACTACGAACATCCTGAGATTGTTAACCCTCTCATCACCGAATTCTTACGGTAAATAGGAATAGAGAAGCGAACTATTTCTATGTCATTACACCTGGGCGATAGGGTTTTTGATTTTGGTTACCACCACGGTTACGATTGTAACCACCTTGACCGCCCTGATTATTCTGATTCTGACGTGTCAGTTTTACATTTTTGGCAATTAAACCACGTTTATCTGTGTGGCATTCAAACTCGACCATTACGCCTACTTTTAAAAACTGGCAATTCACAAGATCTGCCTTGCGAACCATAATATCCTGGCCACCACCATTATCTAAAAAACCTGATTCTTTATCGCGGAACCATTTTTTAACTACTGTCTGCAAAGTTTATCCCCTGATTTTGTATTCAACCATTTGATTATAAAAATACGTAACGATAACGTTCATTCTAGCCACTTTATTGTTTTGATACTATTTCAATAAATGAAAAAATCAGCAAATAATAAAAAAACGTTCACATTTAGATGATTTTATGACTAATTAGTAGTGCAATTTGAATTTTTTTAGACGAAAATAAATTTCAAATATGGAAGCTAACTCAATAATAAGGTTCTAAAAAATAATGAGTTTAAGCCCAACAACTGACAACATAGATGTTAACAGCGTAGCCAGCCCTGACAAAGAAACCAATGTTTTTTTTGTAAAGAGTGTAAATACATTATATACCAGACTCGAGAACGAGTCATTAACACCTAATGCACTCATTAGATTAGAGCAGGCCATCCCTTCCTTATGCCTGCTTTCTTGGTTGCAAAGTAATAATGCTCATAAACATGCTAGTTACTGGTCCAACCGAGATAAATCGTTTGGTATTTCAGGTATTGGTTGTGCAATAAAACTTCAAACGACTAAACGTTCAGAGTTACCTAAACTGTTCCGACAAATTAAAGAAATCATTCAAGATCGCTCTGTTAGATTTATTGGAGGCATTGCCTTTAACGAGAGAGTCTCGAGTAATACCTGGGAAAATTTCCCCTTTGCTCAGTTTATTTTGCCAGAAATCGAAATAGTCTATAGAGATAATCAATACATACTAGCAGTAAACCTGTTCGCAAAAGACCTACCCCAGCTAAAGCGACAACACCAGCAACGCTTAAAACGATTAAAAGAGCTCCGTTTTACTTCTCTTAACTCATCGTCTAACTCAGGTTCAGCATTGTCTGACCATAAAATATTAGAGCGTGTTAACACCCCGCGCAGAGATCAATGGAAAACAAACGTCAACTTTGCCTTATCTAAAATTAAAGCAGGAAAACTTAACAAGGTCGTTTTATCCAGGGATACAAAATTAACAATTAACGCCCCCTTATCAGCACCTCAACTACTTAAAAAATGGCAAGAGGTCAACGAAAATGGCTTTCTGTTTTGCATTCAAAACGGTCAAAGCACTTTTCTAGGCAACTCTCCCGAACGTCTTTACTCAAGAGAACACGCATTTATTAATACCGAAGCCATTGCAGGCACCGTTCCTCGAGGTGTTACCCCAATGACAGAGAAAGCAGGCGAGCAGCAGCTTATCAATGACCCTAAACTCATACGAGAACACAAGGTGGTTGCAGATTATATAACACTACAACTTAAGGATATCTGCGACCATATTTCTAATATGCAACCGTTATCTATTCTAAAGCTAGCCAATATTCAGCACCTTAAAACCCCTTTTAAAGCACGCTTAAAACCAAGTATAAGTGACAGTAACATAATACTTAAACTGCACCCTACACCCGCGGTGTGTGGCAGCCCACTTAATGAATCAATGTCACTAATTGATCAGCAAGAAGAAAGCCCTAGAGGCTGGTACGCAGGATTAGTAGGCACAATATCTGAAAATGAAGCTGAATTTTGTGTCGCCATTCGATCTATATTATTAAAAAGCAATACTATTCACTGTTACTCGGGCGTTGGACTTGTTGAGGGGTCGGAGGAAGCTTCAGAATGGGATGAATTAGAATCAAAAATTCAAACTGTTTTGTCGTTATTTCAAGCATGAGACAGATTAAAATATGAATCATTTTAGCCATATAACAAACTTGTGGGCTAGCCTTATTATCGAAACACTTTATCATCGTGGTGTTCGCCAGCTGTGTATTGCTCCAGGGTCTAGAAGTGCACCACTAACCGTAGCAGCTGCACAACTTAAAGATCAATACCCTGAACTTACCCTACATTGTCACTTTGATGAGCGAGGCCTAGGTTTTTTCGCACTGGGTCTAAGTAAAAGCACACAAGAACCCATTGCAGTCATAACAACATCAGGAACAGCTGTCCCGAACCTTCACCCATCGGTTATTGAAGCCTACCAAACCCAAACACCTCTCATAATTTTGTCAGCAGACAGACCACCTGAATTGCTTAATTGTGGTGCCAACCAGGCGATTCAACAAGAAGCTATTTTTGGGAGCAATGTAATTCGGTTTCAGCAATTAGATTTACCCTGTGAATCGGTGGCTGCACAAACACTGGTCAGTAGTATTAACCAAACCCTTGATCATGCCTTAGGTTTAATACCTGATACTGATAGTGGTCCAGTGCAAATTAACACCCCATTTCGTGAACCTTTATATGGCACAGATAAACTAATAGATTTTTCTAACTACCTTGAAAACTGTGAATTTCAATACGGCCATACACATAAAAGATACGACCCACAAACACTAACATGTGTAGACTCACCAGGTCTTATAATCGCTGGATCACTAACACAAAAAGAAAGCATTTCATTATTAGCGCTTTCAAATAAAACAGGCTGGCCAATACTGGTAGATATTACAAGCCAGCTAAGACTCACTGTTAGTAAACATGTTATTCATTACACTGACCTTCTATTAGCTAACAATGAGGCCCTTAATACGCTGAGTAAGTTTAAACAAGTTGTTCAATTTGGTGGCCGTTTAACCAGTAAACGACTTAACACATGGCTTGCTTCATTTCAGGGAAACTATCAAATAATCAGCCCTCATAAAATCTATTTAGACCCACAGCATAAAGCGATTCAAATACGAAGTGATATCAATACATATTGTGAGAATATTGCGCTCAATTCGGCTTTTTCCCCTCCAGTTAACGATGTAATTAAAGAACAACTTTCATTATTTAATGAAGGTATTAATGAAATTGTTGATCAGACAGTCTCTAATGACTTATCAGAGCTATCAGTGGTACGGCAACTTTCCCGCTTAATGGCGCCTGATCATGCGTTATTCTTAGGCAATAGCCTGTCTATTCGTATGGTAGATATGATTGCCCTCGCCTCACACGGTAACCCTGTTTACAGTAACCGAGGTGCCAGTGGAATTGATGGTTTAGTTGCAACAGCCATAGGTTGTAGCCATCAACACCCACAAGGACTTACCTTGCTGATAGGAGACTTATCTCTACTTCATGATCTTAACTCTTTGGCCATACTCTCAAAGCAAGAAAGCCCATTTATTATTATCGTTTTGAATAATGATGGTGGCGCTATTTTTAATTTATTACCTGCTTCAGAGTTGTCAGATATTAAAACGACCTTTTTCCAATGCCCTCATGGCTTTGAGTTTAAGGGGGCTTGTGAGATGTTTTCGATTAATTATTATCAACCAACATCACTTAATGGCTTCGCTGAGTCTTATGAAACCGCACTACAACATGAAGGAGCTTCCTTAATTGAAATAAAAACACCTTGCGATGAATCTACCACTCAAATTAAAGCATTGGTTAATGAGGTTCGTAGAGTGAGATGTTAAGTGTTTACGGCAACCCTAACTCACCTCCTGTTGTATTGCTTCATGGATTCTTAGGTAATCGTAATGACTGGCTTAGCATCGTCACAGCACTAAAGGATCACTGGTACTGTATAGTTCCTGACCTACCCGGCCACGGTAAACGTATTCCTGACATCGATCACACCCCCATTGATCATGCGCTTAATCAGATGATGGAAGAGATTACAGCACTTATAAGAACACCCTTTCATTTAATCGCTTATTCATTAGGTGGCCGCTTAGCTATTAAACTAGCATCTGAAAGACCTGAGCTAATAGCCAGCTTGTGCCTGGAGTCTGCACACCCGGGTTTAAGAACAGCCAAGGATAAGAAGCAAAGAATAATTAATGATGCAGTCTGGTCCTCACGCTTTAGGTCTGAGCCTATAGAGGCTGTATTAAAGGATTGGTACAATCAAGCTGTCTTTAGTAACTTAAGTCTAGCTAAATATAAGAAACAAATTGAGCAACATAATCAACAAGCAATAGAACCTCTTATTAAGATGTTTGAACAAACAGGCCTAGGAAAACAATCTTCTTATTGGTATTTTTTAGCTCATATTAAAATACCATTACTTTATATTAGCGGACAGAATGATTGCAAATTCAGTAAGATAGGAAACGAACTTAAAGTCCAGAATAAGAATGTAGTATCACAAGGATATATCCGTCATATAATTATCGAAGATGCCTCTCATAACTGTCATCTAGATAATACAACGCAATTCATAATCATAATAAAGTCATTTTTAAACCATCTAAACGCTCAATTTTAACCTACATAAATAACAAATTATAAATAACCATAGAAGACCGACATGAATTCAAAAACACCAGAACACTCCAGCATCATTCCAGCCTTAGACTGGAATGATCACTCTGCCCCCTACCAAGATATTTTTTATCACAAGTCAGGTGGCATAGCGAAAATAACTATTAACCGCCCCGAAGTACGCAATGCTTTTCGCCCTCAAACCGTCATAGAAATGCAAAAAGCATTATTGGATGCCAAGTTTGACGAAAGCATCGGCGTGATTATATTTACCGGCCAAGGTGACCTTGCATTCTGTTCAGGTGGAGACCAAAGAGTTAGAGGCAACGCTGGCTATATTGATCAACAAGGCACTCATCACCTAAACGTGCTTGATCTTCAAAAAATGATTAAATCCTGCCCTAAACCGGTTATTGCCATGGTTGCAGGTTATGCCATTGGTGGCGGCCATGTATTACACTTGGTTTGTGACCTGACCATTGCAGCAGATAACGCCATTTTTGGCCAAACAGGCCCTAAGGTAGGTTCATTCGATGGTGGATTTGGTGCAAGTTACCTGGCAGACGTTGTTGGTCAGAAAAAAGCACGAGAGATTTGGTTTTTATGTCGGCAGTATAATGCTGAAAAAGCATTAGATATGGGGCTGATTAACACGGTAGTGCCATTAGCCGATTTAGAAAAAGAAACCGTGGACTGGTGCCAGCAGATCCTACAGCACTCACCGTTAGCTCTACGCTGCTTAAAATCTGCATTTAATGCTGGTACCGATGGACAAGCAGGCATTCAGGAGCTTGCAGGCAATGCGACAATGATGTTTTACATGACTGAAGAGGGTCAGGAGGGACGCGATGCCTATTTAGAGAAAAGAACCCCTGACTTCAGCAAGTTCCAAAGACAACCATGATAAAAGGTATTACCCTCTGGCGATACCGTATTCCTTTGGTATCGCCACTGCAATTAAAATCACCTAACCTTAACCTAAAACCCTTAACTCATAGGGAAGGCATTGTACTGCAATGGCACCATTCAAGGGGCGTTACATGGAGTGAAGTTTCGCCGCTTCCAGGCTTTAGCAAAGAGACTTTAGATGAATCAGAGAGTCAGCTAAATCAATTCTTAGAAAGCGACATATTTCAATTAAGAAGAGCTTGTGATTTACAAAGCATCAATCCACTAATAAATGACAAGCTCTATCCCTCTGTTCGATTTGGCCTTGAAATGGGATTAATGGAACTCACTCAATTCAATCCACAAAAGAATATAAAAAACCTCAATATCGCAGGACTAATAACAGGAGAGTTTTTAGATATTGAACGCTATTCTGATTACCCTGTAATCAAAGTAAAAGTAGGAAGAAAGAACCTTAAAGAAGATATAAATAACATTAATAATATACTGCAACATATTAATACTAATCAACTATTACGATTAGATTCAAACCAATCATGGACATTCAAGCAAGCAAAACAGTTCTTCTCAGAAGTCTCTACCAAGCAGATAGCATTTATTGAAGAGCCGCTTAAGTCAAACCCTGCGGAATTAGAAAACTATAAATACTGGAGCCAAGTAATTAATACTCCGTTTGCATTTGATGAACAAATACAAAACCCCAAGTTTGAATTAACGCCCATTCAAGGTTTAAGCACTCTTGTTATTAAGCCCATGTTAACAGGCCTAAAACGAGCACTTGAAATAGCCGATCAAGCAAAGCATTTAGGTATCAATATTGTTATAAGCTCATCATACGAATCTAGCCTTTCACTTAATTTTTTATACCGGCTATCTACCCGCATCCCAAATGCCCTACCACCAGGTTTAGATACGTTTTCACAGTTGAAATTCGACTTAATTGAACCTTTAGCGCTCCCCTGTAAATATCAGAAACGACCTATTTTCCTCGTAGATAACCTTATAAAGGTCAATTACCATGGCTCCTAATATTCCCTGTCTGCTTCAAAGTGCATCAAAAAAACATCCTACTAAGATAGCAATGATTACTGAAAGTGTGAGCCTGACCTTTCTTGATTTAGAGCATAGAGTACAGTCATTAGCGCTCTATTTTAGTAAACTTGGCGTTCAAAAGGGTGAGAGAGTCATTATTGCTCTCCCTAATAACCTCTCCCTGTTAGCATCAATACTTGCACTCTTCCGTATTGACGCATGGCCTTGCCCGGTTAACCCCAAGTTCCCAGAAAAAAGTCTTAAACAAATAACGAAAATGTTAGAACCCCACTGGTCAATCTCTGCCAGTTCTATCTCTTTGGGTTCGGCAACAAATATAGATATCAACGCGATAAACAGCAGCTTACTAAAACCGTGTATAAAAATTGATACTTCACCTATAAGCTATCCAGCAAACACCCCCTCTAACGTAATACTTACATCAGGCACCAGTGGTCAGCCAAAAGCGGCTGTATTTTCTTATCAACAACACCTTTACAGCGCTATGGCAGCTAATGAATTAATCCCATTAGCTGTAGGTGACCGTAACCTTGTCTCTTTACCTTTTTTTCATATTGGTGGTTTAGCCATAATATTTCGTTGTTTACTTTCTGGGGCAACACTGGTTCTGGGGAAAAACAAAAACATATCTGAAGACTTAGTCAAATTTAAAATAACTCACACATCAATGGTAGCCACACAACTGCGACGTTTACTTAAACAAAA
>ENA-OSET01000774-OSET01000774.1-sediment-metagenome-genome-assembly--contig:-NODE-774-length-35032-cov-5.520498_pt1 | contig 35032 bp, 31 predicted proteins | sample MGYA00237882_ERZ534229 | MGnify/ENA primary metagenome ERZ534229 (study PRJEB26408, sample SAMN06266212) | sediment metagenome | isolation source: Hudson Canyon methane seep mesocosm | place: USA:Hudson... | reverse complement strand
CTTTTTTAATTATTTACTTCCCAGTTCACTGCGCTAACAATACCCCAGTTTCCACTCGAGTTGGGACGCCGCCATTTTGCGGTATTCATGCTTTTTAAGTAATTTAATGCATCAGAGTAATTAACGAATTTCGTCTCACTCCCTTTCTCGCCTACCGTATAAACTCCATTGCCATTGCAAACACCAATAACAAACCTGCTCCCGTCTTTTGCTACCGGCACCATTTCATTCGTAAATTCAAGCGACTCGCGTGCGTTAGATTTGCGATTACCCTTAACACTATCAACTAGCTGAAGCTCAAATACCGATTCTCGAGAAGATAGCTCCGCAGCTCTCTCATTACTCATTTCAATCCTATTTTTGGGCGAAGGTACGTCCTCAGCCTTAATATGCAGCTGTTTTGCTATCGCTTGCACGGCATCATCATCTAGCTCCACCCATGTCACCGCGCCGCTCTTATGAATGTAAGGTACCGGATGAGCCAATGATGTGATGCAGGACAACTCCCATGCATAACGCCATTTATAGTCCGGCGTCGATACCAGATCCTCACCCACTTGATGGTGGCGAAAGTAACTAGCCAGCTGAGCATTGTCATATGGGCCAGAAACATCACTAAGAGTTGCTATTCCAATCACCAGACCTGACCCTTTTCGAATCAGGCCAAACCGCCCTCTAAACTTGCTTTGAGTAGAGCGCATTTCCCAATCTTTCTCACCGCTCAGAATCTTGCTTAGCCATGGCTCATCAATGATTAGTGCTTTTGTAATCATTTCTCAAATAACCTTTTTCGTTTTGCAGTGTGATAGCTTCTGTATTTCTGTGCAGCAACCCATTCACTGCGAGAACCAAATAGTAAGATATCGCGACTAGGCAGGTTAACGGACAACTGACGGACAAAACTCATACTTATGATAAAAGTGCGTAGCCACGCGATAAAACTCGGGTCGCGGCCACGCACTCGTTTCATCGAAAGCACTACCTCTACCTACAAATTTCGGTTATTTCGTTCAAGAGCATTTCTGATCGACTTTCTACAAAGCGCTCATAATTGTCTGAAGTCATATCTTCAAGACTGATAAAGTGGCTGCTCAAGCGACGCTCAACTTCTTGTTTTCCCGCGTGCATCCGATCTTCCAGATAAACAGAAGGTGCTTTCGCTGCCATATTGCGATTTGTTTTCCATGTGACTAGGGCGCAGTTAAGGGCAATATAAATCAGCTTTGACTCAAAGCCTTTTTCCTTCAACCAAGCGTCTGGAAAAAGATGGTGGTATTCACGCGCGAGAATATTCTCACGAGAAATCGCACTACCATCGGCAAAATCAAACGCCCCTTTGGTCAAACTAAGTGCGAGCATCGCCCTTGGCAATCGATCACGCCGCTTTGGCCAACCGGCAAGCTGCAACTCTTCTTTTGTAGGTAAAGGAAATTCAGCTTCATCGAAAATTTTCGGTGCCTCATTCCCACCCCCTCTCAGCAGCTGCGAGATTTCCTTGTAGTCAACAAGCGATCGCGTTGCAGATGTACGTTCGTAGCGCTCAGTAAAGAATGCCCGCCACAGATATTTTTTAAGGATCACTCTCGCGTGGCCTTCATCATCCAAGCCGTCACTGACACCAGACCAAAGCGCAGCGAGTGGATATAACACCACATCGGTTGCAAGGCGCTGGTTATCAAATATGTTTTGCTCCTGCAAAAAGTCACACGCTCGACGAATTCCCTTTTTTACCAGCTCCCAGTGTTCGATCAAACCATCGCTATACGCCGATTCCAGATAGGCGGCTCGCGTGGGTGTTTTGCCCAAAAGAAGGGCGCCTACCGCCAGTGCCCAATCGGCAGGATTGAGGTAGTTTCCTGCATTCGGTGCGGCTGTTTTAATCTCGTCAACCAAATCGTGCAAGGACTGCCCGGTTCCCGCCTCGACCTGCGCGACCACTATGTCATAGGCGGTTAGAGGCGATGACGAGGTGTTCATCTGAATAAACACATTCAATGCCGTGTCTTTTGGGGTGTGCCGAGGAAGCGACAGAAAAGGAATGTTAAAACTCGCCACCAGGGCTCTGAGCTTTGTAATGGATGTAATTAATTTGACCAGCCCTTCAGGTCTTGACGCGGTCGCCTGTTGGGCCCAAGTACTTGAACTTGTTTCGCCATCTGTACCGGGACAAAACAGATGTGCAGGAATCAGATTTCGCTCCCACTGTAGCTCAGGCTCGTTCGCCCATAGTGGAAACAACTTATCATTCTTCATCCAACGACTTTGAGAAAGCGACTCATAACTCCCATCATCATTGACCTTTATAAAAAAAGTACGGTCTTCATAATCATTATGTAGGCTGCGCCAAAGCGCTGTCAGCCGCTGCTGCCCATCAAGCAAATATTCGTTCACTTTTGAGGAGAGTTCCGGTGCACCCACTACGGGTCTGGAGATAAACGGCTGCTCATCCCCGACATCAAGCGTTAATACCGCCCCCGCTGGCAACTCTAATAAAACCGTATCCAATAGCGCCGTCACCTGCTGATGCGCCCACGCTTCGAAGCGCTGAAACCTTGGCAACGCGATATACCCATGCTGAATAGAGGTGAACCACTCTTCTAGTTTTCTATTTCTGGCTTCCATACTGCCACCCTTGTTGTCTACTTATTGTTTTATAACGCCAACTGCAAATACTGTTACGTTTAAGAGTTACTCCAGCACCTCGACTACAACTGCCTTCCACCCAGGCTTATTCCTCTTTTTGTCGAACTCTCTGTGCCGCAAAATTTTTACGTTTTTCGTTTCCATACCGTCTTTGATCAACGATGCCGGAACAAAAGTATCTTCCACAAAACCAAAACCACCAGGAGTAACTCTCAAAAAGCCTTGAATATTTTCTACACCCGAAACCTTTTGCAGTGGAACACGTCGTGCTTCTACCACATTTTTCTCATTGTCCGCAGACGAAATAGTTACCTCAACACAATCGCCCAGCGCAGGTTTTTCCTTTCCATCAAAGAGCCTCAAAGACACAGAAACACGTTCACTTTCAGACAGGTATAGCTCAAGTTTTTTAACCGATTTGTGTATATTCGACACCACCCCTAACCGTTTGGTAGTAGGCCCAGTCAATAGCTGAAGGGCCGGTGCCGATTTATCTTTCAAGAACTCATCTAAACGGGAAATGTCTTCCGCGGGGTTAAACCAAGGCGCAGATTTAAACTGTTCAACATCAGCTTTAAGCTTAAATCCATTACTCTCATACCAGTTCGTCAGTCTGATTAAACACATTGACGCCACGCTATGATTACCCTGCTTTACTAAAATTCTGGCCATTCCTTTTAACAGCCTTAATGCAAATTTCTCGTCATGGGCACATCTAATTCCTTTTGCAAATAGGCAGAGGGCCGTGTTTTCATCTGAATCGCGGTACGTGGCAGCAAATGCCCCCCAAGCCCAAGGCTCCGATTGTTTTTTCCGCAAAACAGGAATGATTAACGCTCTCGCCTCTTCATTACGACCTGCAACAATTAGCAGTTTTGCTTGGTCATAATCCAACCACATCATGTGTTGTTTATCTTTTGCTTTGGCCCGAGTTTTCTCGAAAATAAGCAACACGTGATCGAGGTCTATTTGCTGGACTTCTTCAAAGCTCAACCATGCTTTCGCCATGCTCCGAGCGAACTTCAGCATGAGGCTTGGCGACTCACCATTCTCTCCCTGATAAGGTTCTTCATCACCTGCGTCGAACAATGAATCCACATGATGTGCTAGCAAAACGACGAGCTTAGGTATTGACTCAAGATAGCGCTGAAACAGCAGTAAAAGACTTCGGTATTCAAACCCGCCATCAGGGATATCTAACCAAACAATCCAGTCAATCAGAAAATTAATCCTGTCGAGCTCAGAATGAGTGACTTTATATTCGCGATCATTTTCGTCAGCGCGCCCCTTAACTTGGGAATGTACCTGTTTGAGAAAGTCATAGCACACCCAAAAGAAAGCCCCCTTCAAATAAGCATCGTTTGGCACTTGCTGAACAGCAGGACAGCCAACATCCCACGCCTCATGAAGGTCACCCTGTTTTCTTAGCTTATTGACGACTTTGAATAACGGCTCATCCATTAACTAAGCCCCTCTTGTATGATCGACAAGGTTTCACTTATCAATGCATTTGAATTCGACAAATTTTTCTGCGGAGAGTAATTCGTTATCTGCTTTTTCTTGTTGTAATAGACATCGAGTACGGCTATTTCCGTATCTTTTTCAAACCAATAACGTTGTGAATAATTCTGCTCTTTCACATTGGTAATCAAAATATCTGACGGAGAAACACTTTGCTCAATCTTCAAATGAAGTTCGTTGAGAAAAGGTTCCTCAAAATCCCACGATTTAGACCCACTAGCACGTATATTCGAAATCACACGGCCCAGCAAAGGAGCCAATAAAGGCTGAAGATCAAGCGCCAAAGGGCCATCAAGTACCGGGCTAATCGATGCGATCTTACACTTCCCGTTATAAGCGATATTTACGCGAACAGATTCCGAACCTCGGACAAAGTGATAAGTCTCCTGATATCGGTGATGCATGATATTGTAAATTTCAATTGCGGTATCGACGAGAGCCTCTTTAACCAATCGCAGCAACTCACTCAAAAAAGCATTGGAAGCAGGAATACCAAACGTTGGATCCTCAACGGCCCCGGTAGGGATGCTCGAGTGGTTAGCCGTTTCCACCGGTTCAACCACGTTTGTCTGTGGCATATTTGTTTCGGTAGTCGGCATTTGATAGGAGAGATCTAAGCCCGGGTCTGAAACGACCTCGGCCGAACTTCCAATTCCAAAGTGAGGCTCTTCTAATACATACAAGCGATTTGATGTACGCGTGATGGCGGTGTAAAGCCAACGAAAATACTCCGCGCACCTTGGGTTTTGATGCGTCTTACACTTAACAAACACATGGTTCCATTCACTTCCCTGCGCCTTATGGCAGGTAATGGCGTAACCGAATTTAACCCGAAGCGCATTAAAGTATGGGTCGCTTCTCAAAGTCTCTGTAAATTCTAATGTCCCCTCTTTAAGCTCTTGGTGGCGTATACGAAAATCAATATACAGCGCCTTATTTTCATCTGAACTTAATCCGGGGTCATCCGAATAAAGTAGTGTTTCAATAATTTTGGCCTTAAAAAAACAAACACTACCGTCAAGATCTCTAAATCCAAGCTCTACGTCTCTAAATTGCAGAGGCACCTTAACCTCTACGACTTGATTTGTGTCTTTACACGCGCGCTTAACAAGACGGGTTAGACGCTCAGGTTCACCTAAAACTTGGCGCACTTGCCCAAAGTCACCATTGGAAATAAAGAAGCCATAGGTGTCATTATTATTGACCGCCATTAGCTTATCCTTTTGGCATACCTCAGCTTGCCCTGGAAAGAACTCTTCTCTTATACGTCGATTATAAGCAGCGACATCCGCATTCGAATGCGCGATCACAATAGACTCTGCATTGATCTTGCTATCACAACTGTTTAGGTAAGTCTCGATCAAATTAGCGTGTTCGACATGCTGCACATCCGGCAGGCTTAAATCGAAGTTCAATTGATTGAAGAGGTTGTCCTCTAGCGCCTGTCGCATCTTGAGCGCATTTTTCATCACGCCACTGCCGCCCTTCTGACGCACCACCTCAGTCAACTCATAGCCTGTCGTTGTTAAACCGTACTCTCGAGCTAAATAACCAGCATCTAGTGCTGGGGAGCGATTCATACCAACGGGAGGTAACTGCGCGTCATCACCAATAAAGATTACTTTCTTTCTATGGTCGTTGTGATCCAAATTCACAAATTTTAAGAAGTCTTGTAGCAAATGCCCCGACCCACATCGAAAGAATTCTGATTCGTTGTATACATCCGAAATCATCGACGACTCATCAACGATGTAGACCGTATCGACCGACAGTTCATTCACCGCTAACTTTGCATAAAGCTTATAGGTTTCGGATCCCTCTACCTCGTCGTCTCGATACTCAACCATATCTTTAAACGAATAAATGGTCTTATGAATTGTATACGCGGGGCTTTGTGTTTTATTTGAAATGACTTTTGCTGCTTTTCCGGTCGGCGCTGATAGCACATAGTTCCGGCGTACCGTCCGAAAGTATTCTGTTAGCCCCTTCGTTATAAAGGTCTTACCCGTTCCGGCGTAGCCTTTAAGCAGGAATACATTTTCGTTGTTACTCGATAAGAATTGATCCAGCTGACTAACGAGTTCAGCCTGTCCGTTCGTAAGGTCATACTCTGCAAAGGTGTCTTCTAATCGAATGTTTTCTCGCGTCGCCGCTGACTCAAAGTCGAACCGCTCAGTCGCTTGATGGCCCGCCGACTTAACCGCGACTAACTTTGACTGATTAACTTGTTGATTGATTGCGTCAAGCTCAGCCAATGAGCGAGCCTGCTCATTCTCCAGCTTCGACAATTCCTGCAGAGCACTTTGAAGTGCCTCGGCTTGTTGCTGCAAAGCATTTTCTAATGCTTGCTTATCTTTTGCTAACGCACCTAGCGGTGATTGGTCTGGTGTCGGTACAACATACTGAGGCAAGTCCTCCACTGTTCCACCATGACAAGACATATATAACCAAGCCGCCAAAAACCAGGCTTCTTTAAGGGCTTGCAAAGCATCACCTGAACTAATTTCGTAGGCGCGAGCATTTGCGTGTGCATGCGCAGCCTTATTCCCCTTAAGCCGAATGAACTCGAGTTTATCAACTACGCAGTCTTCAACAGCATCTTGAAACGCTGCATTGTTAATACGATCAACCAACTTATTTGCGCCATAACTAGAGATGCTTAATTCTCTGTAAATATTAGTCACGAACAGTTCGGCGAAACAGCGCAATTTAATGACGGCACTTTGCGGGTCGGAAAAAACGTAACCCTCTGCACTTTCACCAAACTCAAAGAGTTTGGGTTGATATACCTTGATAAAGCTAAAGTTCGAAACTTCCATATTGCACCTCTATGCTTTTATTGTTTTTTCTTAGTTTTGTTCGTTCTTTTATTCGCGATTGCCAATTTTTCGCGCTCTTCTTTGATGCGCGCCAGCAAGGCTTCGGCGCTGTTTTCGCCGCTAATCAACTCCGGGTTGTCTTCACGCCATTGGGCGGTGAGTTCACCATGGAAGGCTTTGGCGAGGATGGATTGGGTGAGATGGTTAACGCGGCTCTGGGCGTCTTTAACGCGTTGCTCGATTTGGTCGGCGAAGGTGAAGAGTTGTTCGACTCGGCGGACGATTTCGGTTTGCTCTTCGATAGGCGGGAATGGTATCGGGAGTTCTTTTAGTATACCAAGGTTGAGGATATCCATTGTCCCACCATGACTGAAGCCTTTAAAGAAGCCCTTAGCTATTGGGCTCTCAAGATAGAACCGGATAAACTCTCTATTAACGAAACCTTGTAGACCCAACTTTACTAAGCGCGGATTAATAATTCCCTTTTCAGCGTCTTCGGATAATATTAAGACCTTTCCTATCGTACCAACTAGGCTTATAAGAATATCTCCAGCTCCTACTTCACAAGAAGAAAGCTGTTCAAACTTTGTAGCGCTAATAAAATATGTATCAAGACCTTCATTGCCAGCAATAACCTGCTCTTGACCATAAACTTTGTAACCCGATTCGATACAGTCAGATTTTTTTAAGGCCGATCCAAATGGTCCAGCTTTTAGAGCATTATTATCATGAGCGGCAATATGCTCGAAGCCTACCCATTGCCAGCGTGCATCAATACCTGTAAACAAAGGTGAGACAGCCTTACTTGGTCCAAAGCTCTTTTTTAGCTTCTTTTTCGACTTCAACTCATTGCGTTCAAGCTCTAACTGAGCAATGAAAACACTGGTATCGCTGCACTCATTCTCCCCCCGCCATTCTTCCGTCAATTTCCCACTGACGGCGGCGGCGAGGACGGATTGGCGGAAGCGTTTGAGGATGTTGGGGATGGCGTCGAGGCGGTTTTTGAGGGTGTCGACCTGCGCGAGGAGTTGGTCGAGCTGGGTGGCGATTTGTTTTTGTTCGGCTAGGGGTGCTAAAACAAATGGTGCAACTTTCGCATCATTTGTCCCCAAACGAGGCATGTTTACCCCATAACCAACCTTGGTTACATACGATAAAAACTCAGCTGATTTCAACCAATAGAATATGTAACCATTATCAAGGAATACGCCACCATTTAATGGAATGATCTCGGTTGTTGCCACCCCATCATCTTCTGCGACAATGATTTTATTTAGATAAGGCCGGAGCTTCCCATAAAGTACATCCCCTTTGCCAAATCTATTTTTTGTACTCTTGAACATCCTATCTTTGAAGGTTACTTTTCGAAGCAGCTTGGAAGTGTTCTTTTCAATGTCCTCTAACTCAAGAACCCAAGTGCCCTCATCAACGTCTGCCGCTGTGGCTTTAGTTGCTTTGCCATAATCAACAATATTCCCTAATAATGTAAATACCCAGCTATCTGGAAGTTCTAGTTTCCCACCTTCGCGGGAATGAATCTGAGGGGGTTCAAATTGATGTATTGCTTCACTCATCCCTATTCACCCTCACCCAAACCCAGAACATCCGCTACCAGGCCTTTCTGCACTTTCGCTTCATCGCCTTCACCTAGCGCTTGCATTAGTCCATCCAACTCGCGCAAAGCTTCGGTAAGCTCGGCCATGGCTTCGGCAGCGAGTACCTTGGGTTCGGGCAGGTCGGCGGCGTCGACGCTGTCTTTGTCTTTTAACCAGCTAATGTCGAGCGAGTCGCCTTTGGTGTCACGAATATAGTCGCGGGTAAAACAACGCAGTCGGCTGTTTTCTTCAGACAGTTCAAGGCTGCCTTGTGTTTGGCCTGTGCGTTCTTCGGTAAAAGACCATTCCCCTTTCAGGTCCGTTTTGCCAAAGCACGCTTCAAACGGTTTGAGGTGTTGTTTACCAAACGGCGTACGCTTGCCAAAGCTGGGCATATTGGTGCGCAGGTCATAAACCCAAACGTTTTCGGTGCAGCCTTCTTCTTGCCTTGGGTTTTCTTTCGTGCCTTTTTCAAAAAACAGCACATTGGTTTTTACACCTTGGGCGTAGAAGATGCCGGTCGGTAAGCGCAGGATGGTGTGCAGATTGCATTTGTTCATTAAGTCACGGCGTATATCCGTACCCACACCCGCCTCGAACAATACGTTATCCGGCAAGACCACTGCGGCACGGCCACCGGGTTTGAGGGCGCGGTAGATGTGCTGCAAAAACGCCAACTGCTTGTTACTGGTGTTGTAGGTTAAATCGTCACGGGTGATGCTGGCTTCGCCGCCTTTACTGGTGCCAAAGGGTGGGTTGGCGAGGATAATATCGACTTTGGGCAAGCCTTGGCCGACTTGACCGAGTGCGTTACCTTGCGCAACCACACCTGCGGAGCCTTCGGCCCCGGCTTGCGCGCCGCCTTCCATACCATGCAATAAGGTATTCATTAAGGCCAATCGACGTGTCGACGGCACCAGCTCTACCCCGATAAAGGCTTTGTGTTTTTGGAACTCGCGGTCTTTGTCGTTTAGGTCGAACAGGTCGTCGGTCTGTTCTTTAATATAACGGTCGGCGGCGATTAAAAATCCGGCAGTGCCGGCGGCGGGGTCTTGAATGGTTTCACCGGCTTGCGGCTTGATGCAACGAACAATGCTGTCGATCAGGGCGCGCGGCGTAAAGTACTGCCCAGCGCCGGACTTGGTCTCGTTGGCGTTCTTTTCTAACAGGCCTTCGTACAAGTCCCCTAGCCCGTCTTCTTTCACGCTAAACCAGTCGATGCCGTCGAGCGTTTTGATCAGTTGCTCTAAATGGCGCGGTTCACGCAGGCGGGTTTGGGCGTCGGTATAAATGGCGGATAACAAGACGTCGTCGTGTTGTGATAAATCTAACAGCACTTGTTTGTAATGGTTAAGCAAGGTAATGCCACTGAGCGAGTCTAGGTCCGGCCAGCGACAGCCTTCGGGTAGTTTGTGCTCGAAGGGGGTATCGGCTTGTACCAGTTCGTATTCCATTTTAATAAACAACAACAGCACCAGCTCGGTGACATAGTCGCTGTAGTTAATGCCATCGTCCCTGAGAACATCACAGAGGTTCCAAAGTTTTTGTACGATATCGTTGTTGGTCATGTTTCGTCCTAAAGTAAAGCTAGAGTTGGATCAATATGAAGCTGGTATCGTCATTCACATTGAGCGCTGTTTGTTTTGTGCCAAGCGGGCTCTCGCTGATCCAGTCCTTTTGTTGTTGCGGGTTTAGATCAGCCCAGAACCCATCTGTCGCCAGAATAAGTGATTGTTGCGCCTTCACGGCGCGAACTTGCCATTGCGGTAGCGTAAAGCGCTTGGCTTTAAAGCAGCGCGTGAGCAGATTGCGTTCCGGCCTTTGCGCCAGCGTCTCAATGTCCAGTTGCGCCAATGCACAGTGCGGTTTGGTTAGCCATTTAATCGCCTTTGTTCGACTCACTCGCCCAAAAAGACAATCGCCTAAGTGACACACCAAGGCGATCAAGCCCACTTTGACAAGTAATACATAGCTCACACATGCGGCGGGGTATTGCCGACACGCTTCTTGTTGCGCTGATTGCAATAACACAAACAACTGTTGCTTAAGTTGTTTGTGTCCTAGTTGTGCTGCGGTTAATGCGCTAAAGCCCTGCTCTACATGGCTACAAAGTAGCTGAGCGAACTCGCCACTATGTGCTTGCGAGCTTGAACCATCGACCAACAAAAACAAGCTCACGCCATGATGACAACAGTGCAACATCGCATCGCGATTGTCGGCTGTTCGCTGCCCTTGCTCGCTCACTAAGGTGACATTCATAGAAACGCACTCATGGCGCTACCTTTGCAATGGCTTCGATACGCTTGAACAAAACGGCTTCGCGCGCGGCATCACTATTCGCTTGGCTCTGAACGGCGTATTCAAATAGGTCATTGCTCAGTAGCTGCGTAAATTCTGCGCCGATAAACTCGGTTAATAATGGATCGGCTTCAGATAGTTCGTTCACCAGCACTTCGCGCCCATCGATAATATTTAATAAGTCTTCCATATCACGACTGGCTAAGGGGTCGTCGTTTCCGCGTCCTTTGTAAGCTTCTAGCTTAGTTGCGACAAAATATGCGGGCGTCACTAGGCGTATTTGAACCGAATCGCTTAGTTGATAGTTTTCGGCGGTGGTTAAGGCCTGCTGATACCATTGATTGCTAAAACCCAAAGTGTCGTCGTCTGGCATAAAGTCGACTTGTAATTCTCCCAAGCGCATACGGCAAATGACTGTGTCTTCCATTGAGTCCGTAAAGCCATACTGGCGCAAACGTTCTTGTAGCTGCGCCCAGCCGGCGTAGCCGACGACGCTGACAATCAAGTCAACGTCGTCGGTATAACGTACCTGCTCTTTGGCGAAGTCGTCGGTCAATAGCAGGCCGGTAGTGCTGCCGCCAACAAAGGCCATCTCTTGGCAAAGCGCTGGGCCGAGTGCTTCCGCCACCTTAAGAATCATTTCTTTATGTAGGTTGTGCCGACTCATTATTTAACCTGCAAATGCTGCTTTAGCAGTTTTTTGGCCAGCTCAGCCTCTCGCGGCGCGCCAATTCGAATGGCGTCCACAAGCGCCAAGGCGTCATAAATAAACGCATCTGTTTTCGCAACACTGACAGCTGAATCGTATAAGGGTTGTATCGCTTGCCCCATCTGTTGGCTACTGGCGTCCGGCCAAACGGGAATCAGCTCACCGGCACTCATGACCTTACCGGCCAATACTGGGGCGGCATAGGCTGTCGGCAACCCGCGCACGACTTCTGCGGGCTTTACCGGAAATACATATTTAACGCCGTGCACCAAAAACTCTAACAAGGCCTTGCGATTGACCTTTAACAATCCTGACTCTCTATCTTTTTTGGCCAAGCCGGATTCGAGGTTGCGATGATTCGAACGGCTCATTTCTGTTTTACTAATGCCAAGCTCTTCGCCGAGCTTTCTGAGTGAAAACAAGTGGCTGTCTTGTGCGGCTTTGTTTGTGATCAGCTTGTCGGCAGGAGCGCTCTTTTTATCGGCATTGTTTCGCCATAAGCTTTCCAGCTTCAGTAATACAATAATATCTTGGCCTTTCATTGCTGCACCCACGTTTTCAGAGTCGACTTAGGATTAGCATAGCCCGTCCCCTGTCCCGGGACAAGGGACAAGCAATAAAAAGGCATGCGCTGAGATTCAAACCTTGTTGCGATGACTCGCATCACTAACTTGCCCAAAGTGTTTCTTTTAGGGTTTCCATCACGTGTTCCAACTCGCCGCCTAGTTGCTTGTCGAGCTTGGACACGCCGCCATGGCTGGCAAATGCATGGTTAACAAAGTCTTGATCAATAATAACTTCATGATTGAGCTGCTTGGCGAGACGTGCCAGCCAACTGCGCTGAATTTTTGTCCAGGGGTGTAGGCTGTAGATGGTGTCCATGGCGTTTTCGACACGTCGCTCGAATGGTATGAGCGCGGTACCTAATGCTGCTCGGCGAATATGACCAATAATGCTGGCGGCAATGTCTTGGTTTGTTTCGTTTCGCCATGCCGCTTTTAATTTGGCGACGGTGAAACCATTGGCATCTAGGAGTAAGCGAATTTCTTTAAGCTGCTCCCTTGTGAGGTCTTTCGGGCGCGTGCAAACCACTTTAATCGCGGCGTGTTCGTTAAGCTGGCGTCTAATAAATTCGCTGAAGCTGTCAAGATAGTCAGCCGGTTTCTCTGCAACGCCATACCCTTGTGTTACCTCCAGTAAGTGATCGTCGCCTTCGTACACCACAGGGTGCAGGTCACTGCCCACTAGCGCTCTTACTTCTTCCAGCTGTAACACCAAGTTATGATGTTCATCCAAAAACTGTTTGGCTTGCTGCGGCCCTATGTCGTGCAAGTGCCGGTGCAGCTCGGCAGGTTCTATGCCCCATACTTGCTCTAGCTCATCTAGTTTTTCTCTAAGTGGCACATTGTCTTCGGCACGATTGTTCGCCTTGCGCAGTACACGCATCAATTTTTGGCTGAGCTGGTCGAGTACATCATGCGCGTGAGAGCCATTCTCAGACACCGTTTCCTCACCACCATCAGCACTGTCTACACGCCTTTCGGCGCCCGGCGCATCAAGACTGGCGGGGTCTTGCAGCTCTTCAATTAGCTGTTCAATGGTGACATTCGGGTCTTTCACCAGTGGTCTCATGGTGGTGACTTCTTCAAGCGCTTCGTAAATACCCACGGCGTCGTGAATATAAAATTCGGTCTTGCCTATTTCATCGCACCGACGCGTGGCGCGACCAATCATTTGCTCATAGAGAATCCGCGAGCGCACTCGGCGGATAAATAGTAGGTGCGAAATTCTGGGTACATCAATGCCGGTGGTTAGGAGGTCAACGGTAATGGCGACACTGGGATAGCGTTCATTTTTATAACGACTGATTGCCTTGGCGACTTGGTCAGTCTGACCGGTAATAATTTGTACTGACTCTTGACGATAATCATCTCCATGTATCTCTTTGAATGCGCTATCAAGGCAACCTTTAAAAAGCTCTGCATGCGTTTGTTTAACACAAAACACCATCGCTTTTTCGTCACCATTGGGGTCAAATTCCTGCGCAAATGCTTCGGCGATCACTTTGTTAAAGCCTGGGGTAATTACCTGCCGGTTAAACGCCTCGACATTAAAATCCAATTCATCTTCCATTTCAGCCAACGCAACCTCACCCGTTGAGGCGTTAACTACGCTAACGGTTTCGCCTTGCTCGATATGAATACCGTTTTGGTTCAACTCCGTTTGGTAGGTATAGGGCGGTTCATGATCGATTAACCAGTCATCGGCAACTGCTTCTCGATACGAGTAGGTGTAGACCGGGTGACCAAATATTTCGGTGGTATGAATGGCAGGAGTGGCCGTCATGCCGACTTTAAAGGCTTCAAAATAGTCCAGAACGCGACGATAGCTCGACAAATATTGCGCAGGGTCACGAATCTCTAGCTCACCGTCGGTCATTTCTTGGTCGAGGGTATAACCTCGGTGCGCCTCATCCACGATAATGCAGTCGTAAGTATCGATACTCGGCGCATTTTCAGAATGAAATACGCGCTTAACCATGGCCTGCACGGTCGCAACGTGAATACGGGTTTCTTCCTCGGGTTCTTTATCATCTAGAATCGCAACGTTGTAGGCTGTCCAAAGCGACTGATTTTGTTCTAACTGCGCTTCTTTGAAAGCATTTTGTGCTTGATCACCCAGCGCGGATCTATCCACTAAAAATAAGATGCGCTTAAAACGCTCTGTTTTTAGAAAGCGATAGATTAAACCGATAATAGTTCTTGTCTTCCCGGTTCCCGTTGCCATCGCTAACAGTGCTTGCGGCTTAGTTTCTTCTAGGGCTTTTTCAACCGCTTGAATGGCTTTTTTCTGATAGTCACGAACGCCTAAGTAGCTGAAGCCTTCAGCATGCAATTTTGCTTCAGCTTCTGTTTTGCTGCGCATTAGGCGATCTTTTAAACCGGTGGGCGTATGGAACTGCTCTAAGGCTTTGCCCAAATTAGCATCGCTTCTTATATCTCTGTACCAGATACCGGACTTTTCTTGGTACTGTTTTACGTAAGGGCGGCCATTGCAGGAGTATACAAAGGGGATCACGTAGTGTTCTTGCTCGCCTTTTGGCCACGCGATGGTACGCCCCTCAATTTCCCATGCTGGGCACATGGTTTCTTGCATTTTGAAATTACTGGCATAGCGTTCAGCCTGTGGTAACTTCGCGGCGACATCGGTGTTTTCTTTTTTTGCTTCAACCACGGCAAGCGGTGTTAGGCCCATAAACAAAACATAATCTGCTGATTGACGCCCTACTGTTGGCCATTCGGCAATGGCTTTGTTTTTTCCCTTCTCCGGGCGCGCACCATTTTTATGACTTAGGTTGACAGTATCGGCTTCCCAGCCGTACTGACGTAACTGGCGGTCAATTTGTACGCGCGTTTCTGCTTCGCTTAAATGCAGTTTACTTGCGGCTTTACGCGTTGTTTTCTTGATCTGTTTGAGCGCTTCGTTCTCTTTTTTGAGTTCTTCATGCGCCTTTACCAAATCCGCATTTTTCTCATCGAATGCCTGCTTACTTTGTTCTAGCTCTTGTTCCTGAGCGTAGTAAAGTTGTTCGTAGTCTTTGCGCTCCGCATCCATTTGCTGAGCAAGCACGGCGAACTCTTCCGCTTCGCGTTTCTTGAGTGCTGCGAGCTCGGTACTTTGTTCGAGCGACACATTGGTATCGATCAATATCCCTTTGAGATGCTCTATCTCCAGTTTAAGCTTATTGAGTCCTTCACTCGGATCGCTGGGTAATATAAAAGGGCCAGGCTTAAAACTTTCACCTTGTTTGCCGAACGACCGGTGATACCAGATGGCGATATGGCGAGCATTTCGCAAGGCCTCCATCGCTTGTTTGTGGTTAGTGGTAAATTCATGATTGGCGTCATTGCCTTCTTTACGAATAGCATGAAACATATCAGAAATGGTTCGGTCGAGATCGAGCCGATTCGCAACTCGGTTGAAAAACGAATACTGCTCTTCTCTGTCATGTCGACTCACACCAATACGGCTTGCTAGGCTTCGCGTCATCGCTTCACCCAGTTGACGCAACTTCAATAAACTCGCATTAGGGTCTTGTGAAAAATACACTTCGGCCCTACTTGCTAGCTGAAAGAACAAGGGGTCGTGTTCTTTCAAAAATTCGAAGTTACTTGGCGTGCTATCCATTTCCCTATCCTTTATATGGAATTTTAATCACGGCGTTACCGGCAACATCTCTCGCCAGCACTCGCACATTGCATCGCCCTATCCGATCTCGAACATCTCGGCGCATGACCTTCAAAAACTCTTTACATTCGTAGGTTCGTTTTGCATTGCCCAACGCAAACTCACTCAATTCAGCAGCAAGCTTTACGGACAAACCTACCGTATGGGTCTCGCGTTCAAAGACACCAAACGGCGCAGGCAACGCCGGTTGCTCTAATGTATAAGTGCGGCCATTCAAAGACCAATTGGCATAGCCATCACTCAAAAAACAATACTTTGGCAATATATCTAAACGAAAATACTGCTCGTAACGCGTTTCTAAAAGCGGAAGGTCGTTCGCGGCCAACGATGCCGCCAAGGCACTCAGTTTGTTTTTGAGTATTTCATCTGTCACGCGAATCCAGCCGGCACCAAGAATTTGGACGCCATCGGGCAATTCAGTCGGCACCTTTGCATCTGCAATCAGTTTTAACGCGGCGAGCATGGAGACGTCTTCATCACTAACGGGCAGATCGACAAGCTTTTCACGGCCCGTTGCGCCCACCTCAAATAAGCTTGTCTCAAAGGGCACACTCACTGACTGGCTCTTGTCCTTGAATCGATACTGAAAATCGTAGCTAGTCGGCGCGTGTTTAATGGCCTTTGACCACGCTTCTTTTCCTCCAAAATGCGCGAATAACGCTTCCAGAAAAATCTCTTTACCGTCATGGCTTTTACCCGCTCCCAGCTCGTCCAAACTTACCCAGCAAAGCTGTCTTCGTTCATCATTGATATTTTCATAGAGCTTGAATAGAGCATGTTGCGAAAGCGTGATCGTAAACAAATGAATACGATATTCCGTTAGCGCATGGTTTGCGCCACTGCCCTCTACTTTGGTGAATGTATTCGCGGACAGCCAATGAGAGTAGGTGTAACCGTTGCCTTCTTCAGATGAATCAAGACCGGTTTCTTCCTGGATCTCTCGCGTCAAAGCCGTCTCTAACGCGGGCATGTTGTCTGATGCCGCTGGCGATTGAAGGACGTTTAGAGCATTCGGCTCACCTGCTTCGTTCAAATCTTGCTGCGATAGTCGCCCACCGACCAATACATAATTCCCGATGTTTTCCCGCGAAGCGTCCTCACGGTGGCGCAATAGCACCTTGCCATCGACAATGATGAGCCCCCAGGCAACATGAATGTAACGAATGGGTTTGGCTTGATCGGGGTGACATTTACTGCGCTGATTCTCGACCGCCTTTAAAACCTTACGCTGCGCTTCGCTCGCGTCTGAATACGCGTTGTGCGCATCCCAAAAGCCACGGGGAAATATCGTTTGCTCAGAATCCACTAGGGTAGACAGTAGCGATCGCGCCATTAACGAGGCAGGAAAAGACGGAAAACGCCATAAACCATGATCCGCCAATTGACGAGTATCTAGGAGGCCAGCGGCGACAAAAAGACGTTCGATTAACTGAATGCTGATTGCCAGTTGGGCGTTGTCATCATTGTCGTCGAACAGTTTTTTTCGAATATCAACAGATTCTGCCTCACCGCCTTCTTCAGCGATTAACGGTAGATTCAGGTAAATCTGTTCAAGGGTGCTATTTACCCCTACATCTTTCATCAGGCATATTCTTCTTTTTCTCAAAACACATTCGCTCTTCCTAAGCAAACAAGTTCTGGATGGAGGTCTCGTCCTTGAAACCGTCCGTGCTATAGTCCATTTTTTTGGTGTGAGACCCAAGAGACAGTTAGGGGACAATCAAATGTTTTGCGTCAATCCAAGCTAACCGACAAAAAAGCTATTCTAGGTTTATACCAAATATGCGCTCGGCAAACTATATCATTGACTCATTGAAAGCTATCTTAAGACAGCTACCAGCGTACTACCGAGGAACCAATCAGCCCAATTATAGAAACACTCTACACCTCATATATCCATTCATAGTTTTTACGGCAAATACCGCAAAGTCGAATCAGATAGCTAATGGCGCACTGATGATTAAACAGCACACCTGATTTGGTCGATAATTCGTATACAAACTTAGAAAGCTCCAGAACGCTTGTTTGGTGGTCAAAGTAGCGGTTCTTAGTAACTCGGAATTTCGTAATATGACTGTGCTCATCCGGCCACACGTCGCACTTTCCTACTACCGATTTAATGCAATCCACCTTTATTAAATTTCCACTGGCATTAAAATCTTCAATCAACCTATCGACGAATAAAAACTGGCGATCAATGAAAAGTGAATAATCAAAACTATTAACCTTATCAATCCACTTATAGCTCAAACTTATCTCTTCAATCCTGGGCATCAGTTCATCCATTAATCGGCCGAACTCCCATTCATTCACTACAGGCTTAATTTTCCATACTCCATGTGGCAACTTCGCTTTAGAACCCCATTGCTCTGCAGGCACCGCAACAATTTCTGGTATTGGAGGCTTTTTCGAGAAAAAACGGATATGAAGGTACTGCCCTGCATTCACGCCTGCAATTTTCGGAAAGCCCTCACAACGCAGGAGCATTGCAGTCAAATAACTAACTGACACTGCACTGGCTCGTTCGTAACCCAGACCGACTAATATGTCCATCAGCCGCCCCATTGCCCCATGAATATCAGGAACGATGGGAAGCTGTTTAATCAATGCTGCATATGAATTAACACCAATCAACGCAGATGCAAATGAATTTTCCAAGACCCTTTTAGGCGGGTCGACCTCTAGCTGAACTAGCTCTTTTCTCAGCGCACGGACAATAGTATTAACCTCATTTTTGGTTCTAAAAATCATCGTATTCTCTCTTGATAAGTGCAATTAACGAATGACAAATTTACCCTGAAAATCACATGACGATTGCCGAGGAATGCGCCTAAAAAAACCACTTAACGCGACACCGTGCTGTTTTTTTCTCATCAAATTATTCAACCTATGCTTTTGAGCACTTTGCTCTCAAAGCCTCAATCAGCTTGCATCAACAGAATCGCCCGTATGCTCGATATGGCAGTTCAGCCAATTTAACGGAGAGCAGATATGCGAGTTAGCACACAAAAAATAATTCGAAAAACCCTAGTCACAATAACTATTGCTCTGATAGTACTGAGCATTGCAAGCTCACTAATAGGTGAGCCCCCTGTGATTCAGGTCCGCTGCTACAGCGGTTCATCATTAATCTACGAGGGACATGCACTCGAAGGCAGGGTTCGGCATCTGTTTGGGAATATTCACGTATTTACCGATAGAGAGTCCGGAAACCTTATACGAACCAAAGCGACCTGTTTAATCGAAGAAACCGTTAGAAAAGAGCCTTAGAGTATCCGGTTCACATTGAAGCACACCTTAGCGTGCTTCAATTCTATCTCATGGTAGGCCTGATGATTCGCCCTACCCTATACCCCGTTTCCCCCTCTATATAAATTTCATACCTGTGCTTGCGTTATTTTTTTGTCCGGTACTGTAGAGGTGTCATCAACGACATCGACACACCGGAGATTTTTATGAACACCAACACGACTACCCAATTAAAAAATACGATTCCATCTATATCTATTATGCAGCTGGGCAGCCACTGGCGAACATCTATTGATAGCGCAGGCCGCAACGGTTTAGCCCTGCACTCAGATATCGGTGACCAGCTCATTCACATCTGGTGCTCACGTAAAGAGGTGTGGCATATCGACACCCAAGCCTATCCGACACAGAAAGAATGTATGGCGACCGCCATACGCCATGTGCACAGAGAAATGATTCGTATTGTCGAACGTCTCGCTTTTTTCCAAGTAACGTCTGCAGATGTGAAGTGCTTGTTGCACTGCTCTGGTGTGTTTCCATTACGCAGCATTGATAGAACAGTGTTTGAATTGGCGCTGGCGGAAATACTAACTAGGCAAATTGAAAACCGGTCATTTGCCAATATTCTGCCTCTTGAGAAAAACAAAAAAATAAAACACGAACCTCGTGTCGTTAGGGTTGAAATCCCGCATGCTGTAAGAGGTGGGATGTGCAGACTTAAGTCGCTACCAGTAAAAGTAATACTCGAAGTCTATGACATCGACCAGAATAAATTCTTGCTAGAAAATCATTCCATCAGAAACCTAACGGATGGTGCTATCAATGAGTTTACTGCGAAAATGCTGTATCGAGAACTCCAACTAAATACCTGTGCTCATAGCGCCTATCAGTCACCTACGATGACAAGTTAGTCTAAATATGAATCACATGAGCTCAATTACTTGAATCGCCACTGATTCTCTAGTCACTTCCCCCTATCACAAACCGTGTTAGTTTGCTGAAAGCAGCGGATTTCATGCCAAAGACTTTGGAGCTTGAAGGCTATCTGACGGTTTTTAGGTGAAGGGAACAAAGGAAGCTACCCTTCACCCAATTATAGAATTAACCCTCTTAATAATTTAAATTAATCGAATCACCACTTGAACTCTCTAAGCTAGCTTGAAAAATCGCAAACGGCCCAATTTTTAGAATCATCCCAGAGGTACTCATTTTTTGCTTCTGCATAAAATTTCGCGGCTCTTTCAGTAAAGAAAAAGCCAGGAATACTCGTGCGAACGGCTCCCTTAATCAGAACTTTCAACTTGTCATTAGCAACATCTTCTACGTACCCATAAACGTTTCGCCATGTACAAACTCTCTCTCCCTTAGACTTAGGTGCAGATGCCTTACTTAGAAATCTTTCGCGCTTTAACATCGTCGCGAGTTCAGCTTGAGAATTGGCCATTTTCTGTTTAACTACCTCACGATTATATGAAGCTACGTCGAGATCTTTGACACGAAATAAATAGCCTCCGCTAACCTGAAGCCCTCCAACATGTGGCCGTGCGTCGATCTCCACCATCCAGACAATTGCACCAGAGTTGTCATCGCGACATTGAAAGGTGCCTGTAAGCTCTTTTACTTCTTTTCTACCTCTACTGAGGTCCCTATCAACCTCTACCTGTCGTAAGGTTCCCCCGTCTCTCTTACAGTATGCTAAGAATGCTTCGCGCGGGGCTTCCGCCTTCCCTCTTGCAAATGGATTGATTTTTGAGCCTTCAATAGGTATCCAAAGGTCTTCATTAAAATCTTCAGAGATGAGCTCCTTGTAGCTCGCGTGCTCCATCGAATACTTATGGCCAAAGACTCCACATCCACTCAAGATAATCAGGACAAGAAAAAATGATAATCTAATGTTCATACACGAATACTCCTTATGTTTTGAAACGGTTAGTTTTCAACAATAATTTACCTGCGATCTTTAGCAATGCAATTTGAGGGTCTGCAGCCCAAAGCCGCTCCTCTGCCACATTTACTATGGCAATAGAGCAAAACACCGCAGGAAGTTAATCTTGGACAAAACTTGAAGAACGGTTTGGGTTGGTCAAAGTGCACTGATCATTACAATTGACTGAGTTTCAAAATCTCCGTCATTATTGCTATCCAATCTATATTCGATATAGCTTTCAGTAAATGTTAGTAGCGCGCTACTGTTCAAACCGGTGACTACTAAGCCCCCAGAGGCGAACTCTTCTATGACATTTCTATAAAGTAAAGCCTCCGAAATTTCGATATCGACGCTCAGTGACTCTTTCAATATATCGAAACTAAATCCTCCATACTCTGAAAGCTCATATTCGTCGTCCCAGCCCCACCGTCCGCTGATCTTGTTCATTCGAAAGTCAAAGTCGTGAATTTGATATGCATGCCGGTAGTAAGGGTTGTCATGATCCTTTTCCGCATACATGTCGCCGCCTAAACGCAGCTCGCTGGAACCGACCAGGCTCAAGAAGGTAGTTCCATGCCCGTACTCATCATAGTTCTCATTGGTATTACCGGCATAGCTCGCTTTGATGACATGATGCTCTTGTATCATTTTGAGTTCAGTGTTTTCTGAAACGATTCGAAACCCGTCCCACAACCCAGACAAGACCTCGGTTTTTCCATATCCTGAAATTTCAAAGGGCGCATTTAAGTGCCTACCGCCACAATTACTAAACGTTTGTGACAATGATGACCCATGCGAATAGATTCTATAGCCTTGTTCATCTTGAACTGGGCTTGGTCCAGCAACTATTTCTAGGTAGAACTTTCCCCCGCGCACGCAGTCACTGTCTAGGTTCGCTTGAACATCAGAGTGGTTCGATGGGCTGGCATTGTCACCTTTTTCAAGATCAACGTTATCGAGTTGATAACTGAATTTATGCATTCGGTATCGAGTAAACCTGTATACATGGCTAATGATTGTTTCTAGATTATCGCTGGTGATAGCAGAGGTAGAAAGGTCAAAGATCTCTACTTTTGGGAGTTCTCGCGAATCTGAATCGTTATTGCCTCCAGGGTTTGGGCGGGTCGCCGAATCTGACTTAACACTGTTTTTATTAGATGATCCCCCGCTGCATGATGCTAGCGCCGCGCAGAACAACAAAACAAAAAAATGGTAGGTAAAACCATGTAATCTCAAGACAAACTCCTTTTCGAGTTTTAATTAGTTAAGTTCAAATTCACATTCAATACTCAGTTCTGCTCGGCTTAATGCCACTAGAACCGGGATCCCAGACTCTTTGAACATAGCTTTTTTTGCGTCGTCCAGGTTGGAGATGGTGTTTGAGTCAATCTGAGTCAACCGGTCACCGGGTTGAACGCACGGGTAAGCTGGTGGAATGGCAGTTTGTACGATAGGATACTCGAGCTCACTTTGTGCGATAATCATACCGCTCTCACCCACATCCTCCACCAGCAAAAAGCCTTCCTCCTCAGCACTGGATTCGCATGAAGCATTGCTAGCCGCTGCCATCGCTACACCTATCACGGCACCTAGCCCGAAGCCTCCACCGCTACTAGTACAGTCGTGATGCTCACCTAGGGCATTCACCATCTTGCCATTCATGCTTACGCAGCCTGTCATGGCGACAGCGAAAGTAGCCATTACGATCAGCTTTAATTTTCTGCTCATATTACTTCCTTAGTTTCATCAATGAGGGCTAAATAAGCCGTTGAAGAAATACTAATGACAATACGCTGACAGGAAAATATGGCCTTGGATATAGAATGAAGAGAGTGAATATATCTAAAGTTATATCCCTAAAATGACGGACATATGCCATGATTGTTTTCCCCGCCCCATGTACAGACAAGAAAATTGAACATGCAGATACAGATTGACTCAGGCTTGTATCAGGAATCCGTTACGACCGTATATAAGCTACTGAGATACTTAGGTCCTTTCCTACAGACATTTGGTGGAGTGGCGGTCGTCTTCTATCTATTCAAGGAGGATTTGTATCAGGACTTTCATGGCGCGTGGCTGGTCACTATGTTGCTTCTAAGCATGATTGACTTCTGGATATTGAATAGCTTTTTCACTCAAAGTACTACTAAGGCTCAGTTTTCGAAGAGTTGGGAATACAAACTTTCCGCCATAAACTTTATATTAAGTTGTCATTGGGGCGCCCTCGTGATGTCGTTCGACATGACCAATGTCCAGCTGGTTTATGGCACCATGCTAATTTTAGCTTTCGCTATTGGTATTTGTAGTTTTGCAATGGGATTGTTGCACTCCTTTTTGATTTCTTTTTGTCTACCTATGTTGACCGCATGCACCGTTACTTTGGCACAAACGGCGTATTTATATGAATTCTCAACATTAATCTCTTTTACGCTAATTATATGCATTGTCTTTGTGAGAGTGTTCCGCTTCAACTTCAAAGCAGCCTATGATTTGAGAGAGGAAAAGAATATTTTGATTGCCGACCTCGCAGAACAAAAGACAAAGGCGGAGCAGGCAAATCTTGGAAAATCCAAGTTTTTAGCTGCCGCTAGCCATGATTTAAGGCAGCCATTGCAGTCCGTTTCTCTGCTATTAGCGGCTCAATCAATGTATTTGGAAGAAGGCAAAGCAAAAGACATTTTGGGGAAAGCTAAAAAATCTATGGGCGATCTCACAAAACTACTGGATTCGCTATTGGATATCTCTAAATTAGATGCTGGCGCGGTTGTGCCGGAGTTATTGGATGTGCCTCTAACTGAGCTGATAAGAGGCCTAAGTGATAAATATGAGTCTCTGCTTGTCGCAAAAGGTGTACAGCTAAAAATACAAATTGATCGGCGCTATTTTGTAAAAACAGATCCAATCTTATTAAACCGGATTTTAAGTAACTTGATGGACAACGCATATCGCTACACGGAAGAAGGTAGCGTGAGTATTAATGTGTGTTCCCGAAAAAGCGGAGTATTAATATCTATCACAGACACCGGTAAGGGGGTTGATGGGCAGGAATTAGACGCGATATTTAGCGAGTTCTATCAAGTTGAAAATTATGAAAGAGACCGACGCAAGGGTATCGGCTTAGGCCTCGCAATTGTTAAAAGACTGGCTAGTGTTCTTGGCTTTGACATAACAGTCCAATCAGAACCAGGTGTTGGCTCTACGTTTTCATTGTACATTCCGAACCTCATCCAGCGAAACTCTTCTCTGGCAGAAGCAACTGAGATTGGGCAGATGGAGCACATCACGCCCGAAGCTAAGACAATCCTAGTCGTCGATGATGAAAGAGATATTAGAGAAAGCATGTCGATATTAATAGAAAGTCTTGGGTGTAAAGCTGTCCAAGCTGAGAGCTCACAAGAAGCGATTGTTAAACTCACTCGCCTTAATTCGCCAATTGATGGAATGATCGTTGACTATCGCTTAGGGAGGCATGAAACAGGAATCGAATGTATCGAGTCTATAACCAGATTTGTTAGCTACCCCTTTGGTTCAATGATTATTACTGGAGACACTGATCGGGAAAGGGTACTTGAACTAGAAAACTCCGGCATAGCGTATTCACATAAACCGGTTAATGAGCAGGAAATTATGACGTTTATAGAAGGACTGGGGACCTGAAATAGTTTAATTTTTACGAATGGAGTTGGTTTATGTTCGCAAGGACTGCTGAGCGACTTGATAGACCGAGTTTATTGAGAATGGCCGAAACATGTAATTTGACGGTGCCTTCGGTAATCCCAAGATCAAAGGCAATTAATTTGTTGCTTTTGCCCTGTCTTAGCTGAGCCATGATTTCTGATTGTCTAGGCGTCAAATTTTCAGACTCGAAAGGTGCTGCTTTCGTGGTTTTTCCCTGAGATTTAGTCTTGATCAGCATAGGTAGTAAATGAGCAGGAAAATAACTGCCATTTTTCAATAAAAGTCTAATCGCCCTGGTGGAGTCTTCTGGTTCACTAGATTTGCATAGATAGCCCACCGCTCCGTTTTCAATACACGTCATCATATCTTTAGAAGACTCATTGGCTGATAGCATTGCTATCGTCAAAGCCGGGTGCAGATCTCGAAGCTCTGCGGTTAACGCTATCCCACAGTCATCACCAAGATTTAGGTCTAGTAGTGTTAGTTTGAACGATTTGCTTGCCAGTTTTTGCAATGCCTCTTTTCTCGAACAGGCTATCTCGATTTGCCAACTTTTTTCTTCGGCAGAAAGTAGCTCCTTGAGCCCGTAAGCAAAGAGGGAATGATCGTCGACTATTAGTATGTCCATGGGCTTGCGGTCGGTGCTGAAATCTAGATAAATAGACTAACTTAATAATTATATTTCTTCTGGGCAGTGCTTCTCATCATACGATTCAGTTCGGTTCTGGCGGGCTACCCCTTCGATCCATTGCAGCCCACAACTTTGAGATTGCCAAGTAATATTTGTAGATAGTCGTTTCACTTCTACCTTCAAGCACTAGGTGCTCATAGAATTCGTAAACATGTCTTCGACCAATGTTGTCGATAGCACTTACACCCGGCCGAGTCTGAGCTAACCACTCTGCAAACCGCAGTAGCTTTTTAAGCTCTTCTCTTCGCGCACTCTTTGACCCTCGACGTACATGCTGTTCCATCAGCTCGTGAATTTGCCCTTTTATATACATATGCTTAACCCAGATAATTGTTGGTGATATCAACTCGTCCATGCCCGAGTTCTTCAGCAACAATCTGTCGAACTGCCATATCTCGCTGTTTCGCTTCGCCATCACTAATGCTTAACTCTCTCGCTAGAAATCTAATGTGCGCACAGCCGTGCGAAACGTCGGCTACGACGGGGCAATCAACTCCAATCAAGGCTTTGTATCGTCGATAGGCATACTCATGACGATAGCTATGAAATAGCACGTGACGATATTGTGCGTATGATTCACGGCGAAATTCAGCATATGTTTTTGACGCAGGAATCAAAGAGTAGTGTCCGCCCTGTACCTCGGCTGCGGCTCTCAAAACGGTAATCTGATCAGCCTCCGTTATCGGAATAACGCGGCGGCGGCCACCTTTTGTCCCATCTGTAATTGATACGACTCTTCTTGATAGCGCCTCGGCATGCGCTTGGGGCGCATTAATTTTCGCGCTCTCCTCAAACCGTAGCCCAATCCAATATTGCAGGTGAATCATGATATCAACGGGGTTCATTGACTCACTGAGAGACGGTAGAGACTGCATCGAGACTCTTGTTGTTGCCACATAGGTACGGTTAGGAATATCTGTTTGATACCGAACACTCAACCAGCAATCCTTTTTGCCAGTCAATATATAGAAAACTCGGTTGATCGCAGATACATAGTGATGGGCCGTTGAAACAGCCATTGTCATATTGTCTACGCGGGACTCAAGGCTTTTAACATAATGATCGACATGCGCTTGATTGATATCTCTTAAATCAGTTAAACGACCTTCTGAAAGCTCTAGCCACTCAATAAAGCGGATGAAACGCTGCGCCATTTCATGAGCAGAAACGTGCGAGTCGTAAAATGATTTGCAGGCATTGAGCACGGCTTTTTTAGGGTCTCTACTCCCAAAGCCATAATTGCGTACTGCGGGGTTTTGTTTGTTTTTTAGTTCCATGTCACCTCCTACGATTTACAACTATCGTAGCGGTGTTTGAAATGACCTAGTGACGCGCTAAGCGCTCAATTTGAGCACTTTATACGACATCATGCTCTGATTGCCTTTCTTCAAGAATTGTTCAGTGCTACGCGCGGTGGGGTGCGCTACCCAGGCAAAAAGATATCAGTAGTGTTCTGCATTATGTCGCTATGGCGGAAGATACGCGTTCGCCGGTCGCCAACCTTTGATTCGGCCAACAAAGCAGATTTAATCTGATTTCCAGATTTTTCCATTTAAAACCTAGCCAACCTAGCTTCGCTAGCCATTGATTTTATGGGATATTTATAACAATCCTAAAAGACGTCTATGTTTAAGGAAGGTTGAAGTTCGACAACTTATTCATGTTGCGTCAGTGATGCAATTGGACCAAAGATGGCCATCGCTAAGTACATCCCATGCGCCCACCACAAAAAAACGCTCTCTTTTGCAGTATCAGCGTTACAGACGCACTTTCTAGTAGCAGTCTTCTTTAAGCAGATCACTCGCCTCGCACTGTCTTTCTTCAAAACGAATATATAAACGTCTGTGCCATAGATCAACCAAATAGATTGTAAAAGGTGGCTACGTTTTTACGTTTGAAAGACTAGAAAGCGGAGAAGAGGTAAGTCTGCTAAAGACGCGCTCACTACAATTTACCCGCACAGACGTGCCGGTTGGCGTTGAAAGGAAAAGCACCTAACCTTCCGCAATCAACTAAGCTGTTGGTTTGCACATAAGACGCGCAAACTTCGTTCGTAAATCCAACAATCTAAGACTTTGGACTTCATATCAGTCAGAAGAAAAGCTTTAACTAAACTGACAATATTGAGACGCCGTGGTTGATCTGCAACGCCTCGCGTTTAAACACATAAATCGCTGTGTTTTTTGCTTATTTAGGCTAGCTACCTTTGGAACAAGGCATAGATTAAGCAGCCATAGTTTTTAATGCAATAATTTTTCATAAACACAGTCACCAGTGCCGCAATTTGTATGGATTTTGAGCTCTTGATTTGGCGATAGCCTATGCCACTTTCCCAAATTACCTTAAAGGCATGAATGCTTGAATAGCTCAACAACCGTTTAACTTCGACTAAAAAAAGAGTTGGATTCTCATTAGAACGAACGAGTAGTATCCAAAAGCCCCTAATTGACTATGCGCTTTGCTTCAAAAGTGCGGTCAACACTTACATCGATGGGGAAGTAGTCCTGCTACTGATTTCGGCATAATTAATAACGAGCAGTTGCCTCGCCGGCAAAAACATCTCACTTATCCTTTTGCTTGAGATTAAAGGATCGAGCACAAGGGCACTGACCAACAACAAAGTCAGAGTGTTCGTCTACGTCAACCAAAACTCGCTTTGGCGGCTAACTATTTTTATTAACGTCAGCTGACTTACCTAACACTTTTGGGGCAATCAATCTTTCTTACAAGGCTTGGATAGGCCAGTAATTGTTAACTAAAATGCGACTATGCCCAAATTATTTCTTAGAGATTCTGAACCATTTAGTTATCAATTTCCGAACTTATCTAGTCCGAGCGCTTTCCATTCATCATCACTGCGAATGAGAAAAACAGGGCGATGATTTCTCCAAACCAAATGATACTTAGTGTTTGATTCTACATCGAGAGTCAGGTCCATCATCTCTGAATAATAAATACCGCCAGAACCATTACCTGTATAATCTTGGGCTCGGAACTTATGTAATCCAGGCGAGAGGTCCACTCTGAACGTACCGTCTATGTTGGAATTATATTTGTTGTATTCCCATTTCATCCCTCCCCAATTAGAGCCTTCCACACCGTCCAAATGGGTTATTCTAAAACTAGAACTCGCTACTGAAGAATATCCGTCGCCTGCATACTTCGAATAATATCCACTCGCGCATCCAACAAGTAAAGTACATAAGATTATTGCAGCTATCGCCTTGATGTTTAGTCTTTGATTTCTCATTGGCTCTTTCCTGGTTTTTATTCGCCTGAATAATATATCTTCATTTTCTTTAAATAGTCCGGGGCAGAGTTAGTTTTCTGCCTTACAGATAGTCTTGGGCAGGCCCGCGTTAGCTCGTAAATTTAATTCTATCCTGATAGTGAGTATTGCTGTATCTAATGCTTCTTATGCTTCACTTCGGGTCATCTTCAAGCAGCATAAATGGTAGCGCCAAAACAATAAAAGGTGCCGAGATCACTACAAGAGGAATATCGAATAGAGCCGCTAGAGAAACCGTTGGCCAGTCTTTTAATGGGACACTATCACGCCGTTCTAGTTGATAGGTGGATAACGTTTCATCGAGATTATTGACAAAATTTAGGCGCACCGCTTGAGAAGAAGTCATCGGTTCTTCAAACACAAGAATATCGCACTTAGACAATAATTCGGTGGCCTTTTGCTTCCTGTGCGCTGGATACCAAGGCATAGGACGAACATCTAAAAACTCGCTTTTGACTTGTTCAAGCTGAGTATTGAAAAAACCGGCCCCAACAAAAAATCGTGGGTCAGTGCAGCTACCAAATACCGGCGAAGGTATTGTCCCGCTATACTTTGGGGAACTTCGATATTCCAGAGAGAGGCCCGCCTCGTTTACTCTTAGTTCGACATTACCTACGTGGTTTTTAGCATTGGAAACTGTTTGAATAGTTCCACAACCGCTGAGCAACAATACGCAAACTAAAAGCAGCCCCATATTAGCCGTCACCTAATGCCCCCTTTTATTCTCTTTAGAAAAATTCACCTACGACTGCTCACTGTGTTTTAGCGCATTGTTTTCTTAATAGCTATATCCTGAACATTAGTTTGTCCAGGATCAACTCCTGCATTGTCGAGGAATTCTCTGTAGGACTCATCAAATTTTGGTTCTATGTTTCGTTAACTGGGAGAACCTTGTATGAGTCATCTCTGCTCTCTGATTGCCTAGCAGAAATACTCGCTCCCATAGAAAATCCACACTATCTGGTTGTAAGAGAAGGAAAACTATTCGGAATACATCGGGATGACTATCATACGGTTCCACCCAAACTAGCAGTTAAAAAAGACCTTGCTCAAATGTTTTATAAATCTTGGTGTAAATATGTCGGCCCAACAGAGCCTATTTATACTCGTACCGAAGAAGGTCGAAAGCGACGCCTTAAGGCAACAATGAAAGCTTTCTCTTCTACTTTTAAACAACAGGTTAAACATTAAGATCGGTGGCAATGAAGCTATAGAGATAATGCCCAGAAAGCGGGACTTTATTCTTCACAAATGACAATGAATTGTGCATCCTTTGAACTCAAATACTAGGAAATAATAATACTAAAAGGACTACCGTGTCAGCGACCTTAAAAGCAATTGGCTTCCTCGGCCTTATATTATTCGGACTGCTCTTTGGCCTGACTTTTGGGCTACCAGGCACAGTGGAGGAATCAGCAAAAGGATTTGTGCAAACACAAATCATCATTGAAGTAGAAAAAAAATACCACCAAGCCAAAGAGTCATCTGTTGCTCAAAAGGCTATGTCTATAGCCAGCAGTCTGGGCTTTGAGAAAGAACTGATAGCTTCTGATCTAGAAAATGACCTCCCCAAAAAGATTGCCATAGTCATTGCTAATATGTGTGGATATGACTGCGAAAAGAAAAAAGCCATCGCCACGTCAATCACTGCAAACTATGTAAAAAAGATAGCGAATATCGAAATTGCACAGTACAACCTAGGCGAAGTCATTAAAGGAAAATATATGGAGATTGTTGAAAATCTCCGATTTGATCTGCGCATTTTCCTAGGTACAAATGCGATGATGTTCTTAATTCTAATTATTGCGGCCTACATGAGACCTAAAGCTATTACGCAGCTGTTCTTGCCAGGAATGCTACTACTGACTGCGACGATCATCTCATCCAGTATTTATATCTTTGGCCAAGATTGGTTTTATGCCATCTTATACAACGACTACATGGGCATTGGATATATCGCCTACTTATCTATAATTTTTGGATTTCTCATGGACGTAACTTTTAACAAGGCTCAAGTAACAAGCGAGATTCTCAACGCATTTTTCAATGCGATTGGATCAAGTCTATCTTGTTTGCCGTGTTAGACAGACAAACCAACAAATTAGTAACTTAACAACGTAAATGACAAATGGAGCATTAAATGGCAGGAACTAGCCTACTCGCCTTAATCGATGACATTGCATCTGTCCTCGATGATATTACCCTCATGACCAAAGTCGCCGCTAAGAAAACTGCAGGCGTATTGGGTGATGACCTCGCACTCAACGCTCAACAAGTAAGCGGCGTACGAGCCGATAGAGAACTTCCCGTTGTGTGGGCGGTTGCGAAGGGATCTTTTAAAAACAAGCTCATTTTAGTACCTGCTGCAATCGCATTAAGTGCTTTCCTGCCCCAGCTCATCACGCCGCTTCTTATTCTCGGCGGTTTGTTTCTGTGCTTTGAAGGTACAGAGAAAATTTGGCATCACATTGCTCACAAGTTAGCGAAAGATAAGCATAAAGAAGATCTTCACAATGCGCTGATTGATCCGAATGTGGACATGAGAGATTTTGAAGCGGAGAAGATAAAAGGTGCAATTCGAACCGACTTTATATTATCCGCCGAAATCATTGTAATCGCGCTCGGCACAGCCACTGATGCTCCACTATCAACACAGGCTGCAGTCGTAAGCGTTATAGCCTTAGCCATGACACTAGGTGTATACGGCTTAGTCGCATTAATCGTGAAGCTTGACGACATAGGGCTCCATTTGAATTCCGACAAATCAGATTCGCCTATTGCCGGAATAAAGCGGGGGTTTGGTAGTGCTCTACTCTCATTTTGTCCCTGGCTGATGAAAGGCCTCAGTTTTTTTGGAACAGCTGCCATGTTCCTTGTCGGTGGTGGCATTCTGGTTCATGGCATTCCATTTATACACCATGCCCTAGAAGCGAACTCAGACATGATTTTGACCCCTACAATCACAGCAATGATATTCAATTTTATTTCAGGACTGATTGCTGGAACGCTTTGCTTGATGACCTTTGAAGTTTTACACAAACTAAAAGCAAATAATTCTAACGAAGAACAATAATCAAAAAGGAATAACTTCGTGAGCAATTTTGATTGGATTCTGCCGGAGCTTAGCCACTCTCATTGGATGCTTCATTTCCTCGTATTTGCAGTCAACATAACCCTGTTGCTAGGCGCTCGACCTATAGTAAACCTTGTAGACCCAGATAAGGACAATGAAACAAAAGCTAGTATTTTCAGAACACTAAATATTCTAGTTCTGATCCTCCATTTAATTGATCTTGTTTTGTTGAGTTTAAACAAAAGCTATGAACATTATTTTATTCGGCTCGGGCTCAGTTTAATGGCGGTTTATGGCGGTCTATTCGCTTACAGCTTGTGTTGCTATTTGTCGCGTCGGCGTTTTGGGATAGAGAAAACTTTAGACGGCACCACAATGTATCTCGACAGCTACAGTAGTCGTCTAGTCGATATTCTTCTGCTCGTAGTTGTAGTACTTAGCACCATCTACACCCTTATCAAAATTTGGGGTGCTGACAGCATGCTAGAGACAACAGGAATTTTTGGAATTGTCTTCGCCTTTCTCGCGTTCACCAGCAATATTTGGGCGCCCGACATCATTAGTGGCTTGATTATTCTGAATACAGAAATGCTTGTTGATGGCGACGTCGTGCTCGTCGATGGGCACCCTGATGAATATATCATCAGCAAAGTCACTCTTATTTATGTCATTTTATATGACGTGCGCAATAACCATCGTACTCTGATTAGAAACAATCAATTCATTCGCAATAAAATTGATAACCTTAGCAGGATTGCAAGCACGGACGGTATTCGCCAAGCACTCACGTATAAAATCGGGTACCCATCTTTTGATGCAAAAACAAAAGATGAACGAAGCGAACAAATATTTCAGTTCAAAAACCGTGTTGACCGCATGTTCTCACTAGCTCAGGAAAACTGTACCGGTAAGGCCGATATTACCATCAACCAAGGACGATCTTTTGAATGGGCAATGACTAACGCAGGCGATTATGCGCTTGAATACACTCTGTGGATTTATCTAGAACGTATACCTAATACAAAGATCACCGCAAAAATTCGCAAGCATTTAATGGGATCTATCTATAAGGTTAATGAAGCAGTTTACTTAGCTTCAATAATTGAAGGTTTGGACCTATCGACCCCAACACTAAATCAAGTATCGATAGATTCTCCGAAACCTAAACTAGCGCCCAACAAAGCTCTGGAGAAGGTTTAATGAAATTTTTTTCAATCTCAATGATTGCACTCATATCAGTTACATTAAGCTATACGGTTATGGCTCAAACTCAGCCTTTAAAAACTGAGGAGCTCGCGAAATATGTGTCCATAAACATTGAAATTAAAGAACTTAAAGAGTCGGGTGTCATTCTCAAAGCAGCGACAGAGAGTTTATCACAATCGTTAAATGAAGCATCGAAGAACATCAATGATCTTTCTCCAGAACAACTAATACTAATTAACTCACTTGCAGATAAGGTTGATGGGATTACCATCAAACTGAACGAAGCTGTCAACGATATTCCAGATGCGATTAAAAGAGCTCAAGCCCCCTCGTCAGAACTACTGCAACAATCCCTTCAGCAAGTTAAGGCCGAAGCAATTACCCCCATCACCGACAAGCTAGAAATGTGGTTGATCGTTACAATAGTTGGGCTCTGCATTCTAGGTATTGGGTTCTTTTTGGCGCTTGCATATTGTGCCAAACATATTAGTAGTATGGGCTCCACGATTAAAGAAATAGCAGAGGGATATCGAATTATTCCGGTAGAGCAGTATAGAAGTGAAACGAAACAAGAAGAATAACTAGCCAATCTAGTTCCTCAAACTAGAAATGAGCATTATAAAAACCATAAATCCGGGTACAATAATAAAAGGTACTTTGTATCCATATTTTATTCTTCGACCCCTCTATATGTCCGCCGTGACATAATCAAAGCGAGTAAATACATAGCCACAGCGCTTGCATGCTTTTTCATCTTTCGAAAACAAACAGCCACGGTTTAAGCACGGAGTCTTTATTTCACTATAGAATAAAGCCCGCAACCCAAACATTATTCTGTTTTCCCTTTAGACGGAACGGATATGTGATCGATAATTGACTGAAATCGTAAGAAGTAGCCTGCAGCAAGACCAAATGCAAATCCCCCTACGTGGGCAGCCCACGCTACACCGCCACCTCCTACAAACATCATAACCACATTAAACAGTAGCCAGAATGATAGATACCAAGTGACTCCTAACCGAACTGGAACGAAGAATACTGTGAAGTAGAGTTTGATCTTCGGAAAGATCATGATGTACGCGCCCATCAAGGCGGCAATGGCACCAGAAGCTCCAACAACACCGACTTCACTACCTGATCTAACTACAACGTAAGAAAAGCTGGAAAATAAAACGGCCAACAAATATACGGTGATGAACCGGCGCCTCCCTAAGTGGTCCTCAACGTTGTCGCCAAAGATATACAAGAAATATAGGTTGCCCAGTAAATGCCCCACTCCACCATGAAGAAAGCCTGAGCTTAGTATCGTCCAAAGCTGCTCTCCAGCGAGGAACTTATGTGGGAACAAGATAAAGTTCTCGTTGATGAAAGGCATTGAAAGCTGACCGATGTAAATCAGAAGCAAAAGCGCCATTAAGGACATAGTAACAAAGGGGCGGTGATGCCGAGGGTTCCATGCTTCTACCGGCATTCCGCTAAAAGCTTGGAATATATATGACTTGAAACCGGGCTTTTCGTTAAACGTTGCCTCTTTCTTTTGACCTTCATGCAGCACTATATCGAATAGCTTTTTACCTTCGTTGGGATCCAACCAAAGTCCTTCACACTTTGAGCAAAGATCAACTTCAACTTTGTTTTCTTCAAAGCCAACAGAATAGGCAATTAATCGCTGATGATCTTTAGGGCAATATAAACCTTGCCTAGGCTGTCGTTCACATATCTCGGTACCGCGCCAATAGTCAGAAGAAGAAGATTCTCCTAAGACCTTACTTTCGGTACCCTTTTCCAAAAACGTACCGCCGCACCTGAAGCAATGATCTACCACTTGGCCCTTGATCACTTGCTCTCTCAATAAGAAAGAACAGCGAGGACACATTAACTTTGCTGTCACTAGCTTTAATCCATTTTGATAATAGTGGTAATTTGAATAGGCGACTGTACAAGTCGCTCCTTACCATCAACCAGAGGGTAATAAACGTAATAACCTTTCTCAGGAATAGACGTCACTTTTCCGTTGTTGACGATAAATGGCTCTTCAATGCCCTGAACATATACTTTGAAGTCGCCACCAAGCATCGTATCC
>ENA-OSET01000773-OSET01000773.1-sediment-metagenome-genome-assembly--contig:-NODE-773-length-35036-cov-5.156583_pt1 | contig 35036 bp, 15 predicted proteins | sample MGYA00237882_ERZ534229 | MGnify/ENA primary metagenome ERZ534229 (study PRJEB26408, sample SAMN06266212) | sediment metagenome | isolation source: Hudson Canyon methane seep mesocosm | place: USA:Hudson... | reverse complement strand
AAAACAAAATTCACACAACTTACTTTATCTGCTTGTTTGCTGTTTGGTGTGCAAACAGTGCAAGCTGATTCATATAAATGTAATGCTGAAACAGACTTGATTGGTCCTTCATATGGCACCGAGATTACACCCGTAGCCGTTACCCCAGGAAACACCTTGTTTCTAACGCCTGAAAGAATGGCCGCCATGCTGGCTAAAAAGGAATCTGGTGACCCTCATTATCTGCAATTTATTAAGAGGCTTGATCAACTTTTATTCTCAAACAAAAGGTATGGTTCTGATCATACGGCCGCCGCCTTCGCTTTAGGTTATCGACTAACTCAAAATATCGCTTACCGTGATAAAGCCAAGGAATATTATGCGATGGCTTATCAAATTGATGATAACTTCGGCACTATCCACGCTTGTGGACGCGATGCATTTAGAAGCACAGGCAGACCCGCGGTTTATTACTATAACTGGATGTATGACGAACTAACCGCAGAAGAGCGAAATAAGATCGTCACTAACTTTGCTAGATGGGCTGAATATTGGCTATCGTATCTCGAGACTAGAGAAAAAGTCGGTGACACTGATGAAATGTCGATGTTGGCTGAAAACTTGACATTATTAGGCCTTGCCTTAGAAGGTACCGATATCGGTGACCGCGTGATGGCAGCGGCCGATGATGTATTTGAACGCGTTATTATTGGTACGTATCTTGATGATATATTCAAAGGTGGAGTGTGGGGAGAAGGCCCTGAGTATGCTGCCGCTACGCTACCACACTGGGGTTTAACCTTTTTAATGAATAAGGAAATTCGTGGCAAACAATACGATTTTGAACCCGAAGATCATATTCACGATTTTATTTTAGGTTATATCTATAAAACACTGCCTGGCCACACCGGTAACTGGAAAAACGGTGATATGCAAAATGCCGAAAGTTATTTTGTTGGTGAGTTAACATCACGACTTCAACGAAGTATGACCATCTTTTCAGGTATTACCACCAATGACTATTACAAACGGTTGGCGAATGATTGGACGGCCAAACTAGCCGAAAAATGGCCGGCTAAAGACCATGATCTTGGCACCTTTTTCTCACGCGTGTTATTTGAAGATGTAACCGTGGGTCGGTTGTCACCTAAAGAAGCAGGCTTGCCACTCACCTTTAGTGCTGAAGGCATGGACTTTCATCACTTTCGTTCTTCGTGGGATGCGGATGCGTCAGCCTTTTATATAACAAGCACTAATGCCCGTGCACACCATGCTAACTCAGATGCCTTGCATTTTGATATTGCACGAAAAGGGCGATGGTTGAGTAAAGAGATCTCTGGTTACGACGGCATTTCATGGTTTGCTCAATCACACAATACCCTATTGATTGAAAATCAATTGACGTATTCAACGAAGAAAGATGCTGATGGTATAGAAAGAGATGGTCGGTATACAGGAGGAGAAGGCGGGTCACACATTGGCGCAAACACAGCGCATGATGGTGACATCATACTCAAGGCAACCGCACCTAACTTTAACTATGTTGCCGCCGAAGCATCCGGCCCTTATTCCCATACTGGTTATTATTGGACTAATCATCCAAAACATGTGACTCGACAAGTAGCGAACTTGAATAACGATACCTACGTTGTGTTTGATCATGTTATTACAGATAAACATGATTTACGCGATCTCTACAGGCACACTGCTCAGCTTAATCCTGAAGAGACCACATATAATAAGAAGGGGTATCTGATTGAATATGTACGAAAAGTTGATTATGTTCAACATTTTGAATCTGAACCAATCTTAGACGGTGAGTTTTATTCAACGCAAGAGCCTGAATCAAAACAACAGTTGAAATATAAAACGTTATTGCCTGTTAATCACACACAGATAATAATCGATGAAAAAAAACGTTTTGCTGAGATGAATGTACGCGAATCCCCCGTTCCGCTTGGTCAACGTAAATGGCAAATTAAAGTCACCGCAACAGAAAAAAATGTCGAAAACCGTTTTTTACATGTGATGTTTACCGGTGATAACGGTCAAGTTGCCACCCCATCAGAACAAATTGTCTTAAACAAAGAATCGGGTTATATCACCGAAGGTTCTGCCGATATCACCGGTGTGGCAATGAACTTTAGTGGTCAATGGCACATTGTATTGTTTAATGACAAGCCGACATTGAATATCTCTAATGTTCATTATCAAACACCGTTTGTAGGTAACAATGAACAGGTTCATCACTATGTCTTTGGTATTGGTAATGGTAATTACAATATAACAATGGCCAATAATGAGGTGACCGTTGCTCGAGACAGTGGCTCGCTTAACGATGCGCATCATCAAACTGACAACAATACACTTTATTATCGAACTACTAATTCGGTGATGATTGATGATAGCGAGTCTCCTAGCGTTCCGACAGCTTTAAGCTTGAATAATGTTGATGAAGATGAGATATCGCTGTCTTGGACTGCCGCCACTGATAATGTTGGTGTCGTGGGCTATCATGTGTATCGTGTTGGCACTGCTAATCCCGTCGCTACCGTCACGGGTACGTCGTTTACTGATTCAGGCTTGAATCCATCGACAGAGTATGAGTACAGGATTTCAGCCTTTGATTATGATGGTAATAGGTCTGAAAAATCGTCATCTCTGAAAGTTACCACACTCCAATCTGAAACTCAGCCAGAAGTTGATACTCAACCAGAAGTTGATACTCAGCCAGAAGTTGATACTCAGCCAGAAGTTGATACTCAACCGGTAAGTGATGATCCTAGAGTTAGACCATTAAATGTTGCAGTAGATACGATTGTTGGGGTATATCCTGCTTCGGGGAGTACAGATGTTGATCACACGAGTACTGACATAGTTGTGCAGTTTGCATCTCCTACTAGGTTCAAATGGACAGAAAATAAACCGTTATTTATACACAACTTAGACACGGGTGAATTAATCCACAGTGTTGATCCGGTAGAGTCTGATCCACAAGCGGGCTTAACTAACTACACCATTAGATTAGATGATACGGTGTTAGAAGCTAATACACGCTATGGTGTGACGACGGTACGTGCCTTTGCTATCACGCAAGGTAAACCCTGGAAATCAGGTGTTATCGCTGAGGGAGTTTGGACTTTTAAAACAGCTATATATATTAGCGTACCGGCAGGTTTAAGCAGTAATAATGTTGCTCAAGATGAAATAACGCTATCTTGGACTGCTGCCACAGATAATGTTGGTGTCGTGGGCTATCATGTGTATCGTGTTGGCACTACTCACCCCGTCGCTACCGTCACAGCTACATCGTTTACTGATACAGGGTTAAATCCATCGACAGAGTATGAGTACAGGGTTTTAGCCTTTGATCATGCTCGTAATATGTCTGAAAAATCTTCATCTTTGAAAGTAACCACCCTTGAAGTTGAAACTAAACCAGACGTTGAAGGTGAACCGGTAAGTGATAACCCTAGAGTTAGACCATTAGATGTTGCAGTAGATACGATTGTTGGGGTATTTCCTGCTCCAGGCAGTACGGATGTTGATCACACGAGTACTGACATAGTCGTGCAGTTTGCATCTCCTACTAGGTTCAAATGGACAGAAAATAAACCATTATTTATACACAATTTAGATACAGGTGAATTAGTCCACAGTGTTGATCCGGTAGAGTCTGATCCACAAGCGGGGTTAACTAACTACACCATCAGATTAGATGACACGGTGTTAGAAGCTAATACACGCTATGGTGTGACGACGGTACGTGCCTTTGCCATCACACAAGGTAAACCTTGGAAATCAGGTGTTATCGCTGAGGGGGTTTGGACTTTTACAACGGCTAAACCTAAAGTAGTGACGGTAGAAGGCATGGATCCTAGAGTCGTATCGTTAGGCCTTGCAGTAGATACGATTATTGGGGTATATCCTGCTCCGGGTAGTACGGATGTTGATCACACGAGTACAGACATAGTCGTACAGTTTGCCTCTCCTACTAGGTTTAAGTGGACCAAAAACAAACCGTTATTGATACACAACTTGGACACGGGTGAATTAGTCCACAGTGTTGATCCGGTAGAAGCTGATCTACAAGCGGGGTTAACTAACTACACCATCACATTAGATGATGCGGTGTTACAACCCAATACACGTTATGGTGTAACTACGGTACGCGCCTTTGCCATCACCCAAGGAAAACCTTGGAAATCAGGTGTTATCGCTGAAGGCATTTGGACATTTTCCACTAAGTAACAAACAGATATTTAATAAATGATCAGAGGATTAGCTTATCCAAGTTAATTCTCTGATTTTCCTTTTAAATTAAATAACAGAACAGAGTTGGAAATTTAATTACTTGCTCTAACGCGAGCCAAAGCATTGCGCGCAATTAAAATGTGGAATGGAAGAATGACCTTGAGATAAATTTGACCACCGATATTGTTCGGATGTACCCACGTCGCTAAAAATACCTGTCCATCTTGGGATATTACAGACACTCTAAAGTCCAAATGTTTGTCGTTAAACCCAGCAATTAGTTCATGACTATTTTCAATTTCAACGGGGAAAACACCCAACTTATCTGCTGCTTAACTTCGATAAATTGTTTCTATCAAATGAAAACCAAATTTAGTTTTAACCGGGCCATACACCTTTAAAACGGGCTTTTTGAATACAATATTATCAACCGCTTTGACCATCTTCCCGAGCCCAAACTCACCAAGATCGCCGCCCTTCTTTGCTGAATTACAAATGGAATATTTCTTGGCCAGCTTGCCAAAATCGGCGCCCTTAGCAAGTTGCTGTTTTAAGCTGTAAGCATCTGTTGATCAATACGATCGACTTCTTAAGTAATAATCACATCATATTTTTTTCGGGTTAGTTCATTGAGTTCTAGGTTTTCACCGATTCCTTTCGTTATTACATTTTGATACAAGTCGAAACAACTTGATTACAGATCATTTTTCAGTAAAAAAATACTATCTCCCATTAGAAGTTGAACAGCATCCTATTGCTCTTAACAGTTCATAATTTTTAAGTGGGAAAGTATGATTAAACATAACCGAAAGATTGCCGCCCTTCTATCTTTGGCCATAAGTAGTTGTTGTTTTGCAGATGATAATAGTTCTAGCAACCGCTGGGGATTAGGATTAATGCTAGATAATAATATGGCTTTATACAAAGATCACGATCATGATGCAGAATTAAAACCTCGCCTGGAATATCGCGGTGAAAAGTTTAATTTAGACTTTAAGTCAGTGTCCTATAGTATTTATCACTCTGGGACATATAACTTTGAAATCATCGGCAAACAAATTTATAGCGGCTATGACAGTAGTGACTCATCTGCCCTGAAAGGAATGAAAGATCGTGATGGTTCTTTTGATGTTGGTGGTCGTGCGAGCGTTAGAACGCCCTATGGTTTATTAAGTTTACATGTGGTTTCTGACGTCCTAGGAGAACACAAGGGGCAAGAGGTTGACTTAAGATTTGGAGCGCCATTTTATCAACGATTATGGTCGACTTCTGGAGAAGCCCAACTAGGACTTACCTTGTCTCAGGGCGTACGTTGGCAAAGTAAAGACGTTATTGATCATTTTTATGGAGTAAAAAGTTCTGAAGTAAGCTCTACTAGACATGCCTATGATGGTAACTCTGCTTTAATTCCCTACATTGGACTTGAACCAACGTTAAGCTATGAGGACTTCACGATTGATGGGGGTTTACGATATGAGTGGTTACCGAGTGAAATAACTGATAGCCCGATCGCATCAGGAAATAAACTTCGTGTAAGATTGGGCCTCACATATTGGTTTCAATAGAATCGCAGATATGTAATTTAATGAGTAAAGAGAATGACAACCTTATCTGTATCTGACTTTCAACAACATATTTTCCTCGTCGAAGATGACGAACGATTAGCTGCACTTACAAAAGAATATTTAGAAAATCATGGATTTAAAGTGTCGCATGAAACACGTGGAGATCGAGCTGTTGAACGTATCTTTTCCGCTGTCCCTGATTTAATCATACTTGATTTAATGCTACCGGGTCTTAATGGCTTAGAAGTATTTAAACAACTTCAGCCTGTCTATGTTGGACCAGTATTAATGTTAACAGCCAAAGACGAAGATTTTGACCAAATTTTAGGCTTAGAGCTAGGTGCAGATGATTATGTGGTTAAGCCCGTTCATCCCAGAATGTTATTAGCAAGGATTACTGCATTATTAAGACGCTACCAAAAAACATCCTTATACCCAAACTTAAGCATGGGTAACTTTTCAATTAATGTTGAATCTCGAGAAGTTACACTTGATGCTTTGCCCGTTGACCTGACAACAAATGAGTTTAACTTGCTCTGGTTTTTAGCCTCACATGCGGGGCAAGTAATGAGCAGAGATAAAATTCTTTTAGCTGTTAGAGGGATTGATTACGATGGATTGGACCGATGGGTTGATATTTGTATTTCACGTCTACGTACCAAGCTGAAAGATGATAAAGACTCCCCGGTAAGAATAAAAACTGTATGGGGGAAAGGCTATCTTTTTGTTAAAGATGCTTGGGACTAAGCGGAGGTTGTTATGCTGAGGATTTTTCTTCCGCTCTATATTATTTTAATCACTTTTATAAGCAGTTTTTATATCGCCGTTCAGTATGTGCCAGGAATGTGGTTGGCTACAAAAACAGCAAACATAAATGAGGAGTTAACAAAAGGGACTTTTTTTCTTATCGATGAAAAACTTAAGTTCATACCTGAACAGCGACAACATCAAGTCATGTCAAACTTACAATCCAAGTTCGCCTACCCTATCCAATTCTTGGAGGAAAGCAACTCATTGATTGGTCCTGAGGTATGGACAGATATACAACACGGTAAAGTTCATACTGAAAACATTGATAAGGCAGAGTACATAATCAAAAAACTACCTCAATCTGAACAAGTGGTAGCCATTGCCTTTTCCGAAGAAAATAGCGAAGCTAAACACCGAGAAGCACAAGGCACATACAAGCTCCTCATTGACTACTTAGCAGGTTTTTCTCAAGACAATTGGATGGATGGTTTCCATCAGATACAGTCTCGTTTTGGTGTTCCGTTAACTTTAAAGCAGTCGAATCACATATCATTAACTCCAGAACAAGCAGCACTTTTTAACAACGGGAAAATCGTTTTTTTAGAAAATTCTCATGATTTTAGTTATATAGGAAAAGTACCAAACTCAATCTATGCATTTGTAGTAGGACCAGTAGCATTGCCAATTTCTATTCCAATGCTTATTACAGTAGTTTTGGCATCGTTAATCGTGTTATTAGCTTTAGCCGTTTATTTTTGGGTAAAACCACTATCGTCTTCAATTAATACTATTAGCCAAGCCGCTGATGCTTTTGGTAATGGACAGCTTTCTGCTAGAGCATCAGTTAATACAAAGGCAACACTAGGTAAACTCTCCGGTCAATTTAACCTTATGGCTAAAAGAATAGAAAAGCTGGTTGCTGGACATCGGGATCTTACCAATGCCATATCTCATGAATTAAGAACACCAATTTCACGAATGCGTTTTGCTAGCGAAATAATGAGAGAATCCATTGATTCACACAACACAAATCGCTTTGTTGCTGAAATCGATTCCAATATCGTTGAGCTGGAAACACTCATTGACGAACTCTTAACCTATGCGCGTTTTGAGCATACAGTTACTGTCGATACTAAAGAACTCGTCCCATGGTTTGAAGAAGTCATCCAAGAATCAGACATAAGCATCGGTGAAATCAACCTAGACATGCAAGTTGTGAATGTACCAAAAAATTATCAATTCCAATTCAATCATCATTATATGAAACGAGCGATAGATAATATTTTGATTAACGCACGTCGGTATGCAAAAAATACTATCAAAGTAACTTTAGGGTTAGCTCAGGAAGCTAATAGCATCACTATAACCATTGAAGATGATGGCATTGGCATACCACAAAGTGAGTGGGAAACTATTTTTGAGCCTTTTTCTCGCTTAGATGATAGTAGAAATAAATCTACAGGCGGCTATGGGTTAGGACTAGCTATCGCAAAAAAAATTGTGGCCGTACACAACGGAGAGATTGATGTGAGTCGTTCAGTGCATCTTGGTGGCGCATGTTTCTCAATTCATTTACCGATCCCTAACTTAAAGAAGATAAATTTATCAAATCCGCAAAGAAATTTGGGGTCAGTGTAAAGTTTGGAGAGCAAGGAAACGACCAGCTTGATTTCACATTAGGTTGCCCCTATAAGGACAATATATTTTGAAATATCATTTTTTGACCATTATTTTAATTTCATTAACGTCCTTAATACCTATGGCTTAGATTCAAAACAATTGTTTTTGGCTCCAATGATTCCTTGTAATTCGATAATGAAGTTTAAACTGAAAATTTCGTGACGTATGATCAAAAAATCGACCCTAAGATAATCGACATGGTTATAAATCGCAACAGATGTCCATTTTCTGTGAACTGGTTTTTTTAAGTTTCTATCTCATGAATTAAGAAATGCATCGGGGGTCGAACTATACCGAAAACATCTTTATTCACAAGATCCTGATACGTTGCTAACTCAACTGTATATCCCCATAAAAAAGTCGAAGAAAACACTTCAATCTGATGCAAAAAAGAGCGCTGCCACTATGGCTGATTATGGGGGGGCTCTACTTATAACCCACGAGGTACATAATTGATTGTTTACTGTGACCCCTTGATTTAAAAGTCTTTTTTTTCAAACTGTTTACCGCAAATTGAAATTGATGACATAGATTTTTGTTTTTGAAAAGGGTTTTTTTTCAAGCCATGCTGAAGACGGCCTTTTTAAAAATTGCCAACCGAATCATTTGTAATATTATTTTAAGTTATAAAATAACCAGTTAAAGATTATTTGTAATGTGGTACATGATGAATCGCAACAAAACGAAACAAATTGTAACAAAGTTGTCATTGTATGAAGTGATTCAGCCTATTAAATTCAGCCTTAGAAGTTTTAGGTGTTATCAGATATGGAAGTTCGGTGTATATCGAAACAGGAATTGTTGGTAACGGTTGAGTTAAATAAGTCTTGTTTTGAAGAAGACACCAAGGAAGCATTGCAATCGGTTGTGACTGCTAGCTGGTTCTAAATAGTTCGGCGATGTTCGAGCATATGAATCACAAACCGTGAAGGAATGTAGGTAGGTCATAGTTACTTATGAGTACAAGAGTCAGACGACACTTAGAAAAAGCACTTATATATATAGACGAAAACTTAGATAAACAGCTTTCAGCTGAACAGGTGGCTAGTCAAGCTTTTATGTCTGAATTTCATTTTCAACGTGTTTTTAGTAGCTATTTAGGGGAAACTTTAAGCCAATATTTTTTACATAGACGTTTAGAGCTGGCAGCCAAAAAGCTTATCGTTCAGAAAAATATGAAAATAATTGATATAGCCTTCGGTTCAGGCTTTGAGAGTAAAAGTTATTTTTCTCGGGCATTTAAAAAACACTTTAACCTTAGCCCAAGAGAATTTCGCAAAAGTGTTGAGAACATAAGCTTGGGCAGCGATGCAAATCGCCCATTTCTCAAAACTGTAGCTTCTAAAAATAAAACGATCGATGTTCAGGTGGTGAAACATTCAACTCTCTGGTGCAATAACAAAAAAATAATCAGCCAGAATCATGATGAAATGTGTAATGAAGAAAACTTGCAGACGATACAACAGGGTTTCAACGAAATTCTTAGCTCAAAAATGTCTAAACTTTTTGGGGTCATCACTTCCAGTAGTTATGCTGATAATACCGCGCCAATGAAATCAGACTGTGGTTTTGCAGAGATTTTGTACGGTGCACTCTACGTAGAGAAGCATGATGATGCATGGAGTCCAGACTGGTTAGAAGTTGAGGCTGGTTTATGGGCTGTCTGCACTCACGTTGGCGATTATAAGTATAAATATCAAACGCTTAACTATGCAGTTCGTTCGTGGCTGCCTGACTCTGGTTATGAATTAAGAAATACAATGGGGTTCGAGCTATACCGAAAACATCTTTATTCACAAGATCCGGGTGTACGGGATCTTCAGCTGTATATTCCCATAAAAAAAAGTCTAAGACAATCCTTCTACATGCTGTGAATAGTAGCGTTACCGTCATGATTTCTGATGGAAAACGTCTACTTCTAGCCCACCATACACAGAATTTTTGTCAACTATTACCCCTTGATTTAACAGTCTTTTTTTTAATATATTTACCGCAAATTAAAATTAAGGAGATATATTTTTTGACTTTGAAAAGGATTTAGTTTTCAAATTATGCTAAACATTTCCATTTAAAAATTGCTGTTTAAATTCTGCTTGATTACACTTTTCCTTTTAAAACAATTGATTAAGGGTTTTTTTAATGTTAAATCCTAGGGGTTGCGACAAAAACGGCATTTGTAATAAACCTGCAAGACCTTTAACTTTCCCCAATGATTTTTTGGGTGTTATCAGGCAGGGAAGTCGGTAGATATCGAAACTGGAATTGTAGGTAATTATTGAGTTAAGTTATTTTGTTTTGAAGTTGTTATTTTGATATGGATACCGGATTAAACACCTTAGTCGCGATAGCGCGCTTTCACCAATTGCCTGCTGAACCTGAGCAACTGGCCCACGAATACGGTCAACCCGGTATAGATTTTGGTGATACTGAAATTCTCAGGGCGGCCAAAGCCTTAACCCTCAAAGCCAAACAACTTAGACCTGCCTTGAGTGAAATCAAATCCGCCATGCTACCGGCGGTAGCCAAAGCAAAGGATGGCAGTTATTTCATCCTTGCTCGTCTTTCTGAACATCAAGATGAACCTGAACAAGCTGACTCAGAATCATCTGAGCAGGATGATTCTGTTGTAGCCAGTCAGCCCGAACAACCAAAAAAAGAAAAACCTAAATTCAACGTTGGCGACATCAACGGTGTTTTAGTCCAAGACTTACGCGACGATGCCCCCAAAGCATTATCGGTCGAAGAGTTCGAAGCACTCTGGTCCGGTGAACTCATTGCGCTAACACGGCGTCAAGGCCTAGGCGAGAGCCTGCAACAGGTTTTTGATATCAGCTGGTTTATTCCCTCCTTAGTTAAGTACCGCAAACTGTTCTATGAAGTCTTGATTGCTTCGTTCTTCTTACAGCTTTTTGCACTTGTCACCCCGTTGTTTTTCCAAGTGGTGATGGACAAAGTACTGGTGCATCGCGGCTTTACAACATTGGATGTCTTAGCCGTGGGTTTCTTTGTGGTGGTATTGTTTGAAGCCATATTAGGCGGCCTGCGTACCTATATCTTTAGCCATACCACCAATCGAGTCGATGTCGAACTGGGCTCAAGACTGTATACCCATTTATTGGCGCTACCGTTAGCGTATTTTGAATCACGCCAAGTCGGTCAAAATGTTGCGAGGGTTAGAGAGCTCGATACCATCCGTAACTTTATTACCGGTACGGCATTAACACTCGTTATCGATTTGTTCTTTGTGTTTATCTTTTTAGCCGTGATGTGGTTTTACAGTGAAACCTTAACCTGGATAGTGCTGGGAACACTGCCGTTTTATATTGGCTTATCGATATTTATTACGCCCATCCTTCGTCATCGCTTAGATGAGAAGTTCAAACATGGCGCGGCCAATACCGCGTTTCTAACAGAAAGCATTACCGGTATTGGCACCGTTAAATCCCTCGCCGTTGAACCGCAAATGCGGCGTAAGCTAGAAGACCACCTATCGAGTTATGTGAACGCCTCTTTTAAGAGTCAAAACCTCAGCAATGTCGCCGGTCAAATAGCCGGCTTTATCAACAAACTAATGACGCTGGGCATTATCTGGGTGGGTGCTCACCTGGTGATTGATGGTGAAATCACCGTCGGTCAATTGGTAGCCTTTAATATGCTAGCAGGACGCGTCAGTGGGCCCATCTTAAAACTAGTCCAACTATGGCAAGACTTCCAACAAGCCGGTATCTCAATTAAACGTTTGGGCGATATCTTAAATACCCCAAGAGAACCGGGCTTTAATCCTAACCGTTCAAGGCTACCTACCCTAAAAGGCGCGGTCACCCTTGACCATATTAAATTCAAATACCGCAGTGATGGTCCTATTATCTTGGATGACATTAACCTGAGCGTTAAACCCGGTGAAGTGTTAGGTATTGTAGGCAGGTCTGGTAGTGGAAAAAGCACCATCACCAAACTGATACAACGTCTGTATATTCCTGAGGGAGGGAGGCTGACCATTGATGATGTTGATTTATCAATGATAGATACGGTTTGGCTTAGAAAACAAATCGGCGTGGTATTACAAGAAAACTTCTTATTCAATCGCACCATTCGAGAAAACATTTCACTGTCTGACCCGTCTATCTCGATGGAACGGGTGATTCACGCCGCCAAAATGGCCGGTGCCCATGAGTTTATTAGCGACTTGCCCGAAGGGTACGACAATATGGTGGGCGAGCAGGGCAGTAATCTCTCCGGTGGTCAACGACAACGCTTAGCGATTGCACGAGCGCTCATCAACAATCCCCGAATATTGATTTTTGATGAAGCCACCAGTGCGCTTGATTATGAATCAGAGCGTTTGATTCAAGACAATATGGCGCAAATTTGTAAAGACCGTACCGTGTTTATTATTGCTCACCGGTTAACAACGGTCAGAGCCTGTGACCGAATCATTGTCATGGACAAAGGACGCATTATTGAACAAGGCTCACATGATGACTTACTAGAGCAAAACGGCTATTACACCAAACTGTACAGCTATCAAAACCATACCCCGGTGTTACATGAAGTGGATGCTGAACTCGAGCCTGAACCTGAGCCCGAACCAGACAATCAACAAACAACACAAACTAAAACAAACACAAACACACAACAAAACCAACAACTCGGCCAGCAGTCTGAGTTTGGCAGCACCCTTATGCCTAATATGAAACCGAAACCCAAAGGAGCTCCCTCATGAGGGCCTTTACCGTGTTTTGGGATGCCTGGAAGAATCGTCATAAAATGGGGGATGATAATCACACCCGTGATTTGGCTGCCTTTTTACCAGCCGCATTAGAAATACAACATGCACCGGCTAACCCATTAGCCAAATGGTTAGGTCGCACCTTGATGGTGCTGTTTACCTTGGCCGTGGCATGGGCCTTTGTGGGTGAAGTCAATATTGTTGCCTCAGCTGAAGGCAAGATTATTCCAAGCTCACGGGTCAAACAAATCCAACCCCATGAAAAGGCCGTGGTGAAAGCAATCCTTGTGAGTGAAGGGCAACATGTAGAAAAAGGTCAAGCACTGATAGAGCTGGATGGCGCGTTAACCCGGGCCGATGAAATACGCCTTAAAAGTGAATTAAGCGGTGCCAGTATCAGTCTGGCGATTAACACCGCCTTACTGGAACTGTTCACCCTGTCAGAGTCTCAACAACACATCTTAGCGCTAAGTAATATCACCGTTGAATTAGCCAACAATGCGTCGCTACAAGACAACACCTTCCACAAGCAACTCCTTTGGCAACAATGGTTGCAATACCAGACACAAAAACAAGGTTTGATGAATGGTCATACCAAAAATGAACAAGAACAAGCCAGCACACACGAAATCTTGAAGAAATATCAACAAACCTTGCCTATTATCGAACGACGTACTGAGAATATGTACGACTTATATCAACAAGGTGTGGTGTCAGAAGCAGAATACCTTGAGCTACAACAACAACGTATTGAACTCACCCAAGACTTTGCAGCAGAAGAACATCGACTAGAACAACTCAAAGCGGCTGCAACAGAAATCAGTGAACAGCTTAAAACCTTAGCGGCGCAGACCCAAACAGAAACCTTAACTCAAATCACCGAGCTGCGTCGTCAAGTGGCGTCGTTAGAACAAGAGTTGGCGAAAGCGACGGATTTACACAACAAACAAATTCTCTACGCCCCGGTATCAGGCCAAGTACAAGAACTGAGTGTCACCACCATCGGCGGCGTCGTGACACAAGCTCAAGAATTGATGTTGATTGTGCCGGATGAAGAAAAACTAGAAGTCGAAGTGTTCTTACAAAACAAAGACATTGGTTTTGTTGAAGAGGGCATGGAGGCAGAAATCAAAATCCATACTTTCCCGTTTACTAAATACGGCTTGATTGAAGGCGAAATTATTTCCATCTCTGATGATGCCACCGTCGATGAAGAACGCGGCTTGATTTATGGCATGCACATCATCATGAAGGCCAGCACCATTGAAGTGGATAAACGCATCGTCAAACTGATGCCTGGCATGGAAGTCACCGCAGAAATAAAAACCGGCAAACGGCGCATCCTAGAGTTCTTCATGGCGCCACTGCTTCGATATAAAGAAGAAAGCATTAGAGAGCGATAAACATAAAACACCACACCAGCATTTAGGAACAATAAGAAGCCTCGGGATGAGGCATAGCATGAAGCTTAGTACATTTTTTAGTAATAGTTTTTATAGGGAACAAAACAATGGCTACAACAGAGAATAATGGTGATCTAACCCAAACCGGTGACAGCTTGGATGATTGGTTGGATAGATTTGATGAGCGCGTGAGTGTAGATAGTATCTCAACGCTGAGTATGCCGGTGAGTATTGAAACAAATACAGAAAATGTCGCGCCAGCGCCTTCGCCAGGCACATGGGCTAAAGGCATAGACCGAGATGGCAAGTTCACCATTGTCACCACCCCGGCGGGCGATAAGATTTATCTTACTTTTGAGCGGATAGTAAAAAATCAATACGGTCATCTAAGCCCCGAAGTAAGGGAGAGCATGCGACTCAATGCTGAACAGGTTTATAGTGATATGGTTAATGATACTAACCCGCATCAAGCGACGTTGAGTAAAGGTCTAGCCAATCATTTTACGCGTGATACACCGTTGAATCTTATCCGCGGCGGCACCGGTATATGGGCTTATGATCGCTACACACTGGCAAGTGGTAATAATAGATTTACCGCCGATGCCGCTATTATGGATGTCAATGGTGACGCGTTTAATTTGTCACTGGTCAATACCTTACGCCACGAATCATTCCACTTTCTTGACCCATTGTTTAAACCTGGCCTTAATGAGCAGGAAGCGACAGCTCTTGAAGAGCATGCCATGGCGGAGACGAATCGGTTTCGTGTAGCAGATGGCATGGTTGAGAGAGGCCGGTATATTGCCATGTCACCTGAAGAGCTACGAGCTTGGCAAAGTGCAAATTCGGATAAAACCATTCTGCGTAATGCGAGTCGCGTCGGCGATATTTCAGTTTTGATTGTCGAGGGGAGAAGTGAGAGGCTCTACCTAAACTTTGCCGGAGTCAATAATAAGGCCAGAGTTAAACTTGAAACACTGATGACGGAGTTGACCCGCGTCAACTTAGGCATCGCTCAAGAGACTGTAAACCACCTATTTGAGCTGTTTAGCACTATCGAAAACCCACTCAGTTTTTCTTATGACACGGTTAATGACATAAATTTTAGGGGTTTGGAAGTCAATAGTGCGGCCAATACAATATTAATCAGCCCCAATACAAATGATGAATTGGGTGTAGAAGATCAATACCTTAACATGCGGGCTGAGTTCAGCGAATTTAGGCCTGTAGACGCGCTTTATCATCAATTGTTGCTGTTGACCTATGATAAAGGCGTGCAGAAAGTAGCGTTCTATGAACATTTGCTAGAGGAGCAGAACAAGCTTGCAGCGCAGTATGAACTGGACAATTACGTATTGATGGGCGGTACATTGGTTGATGGTCGAATCCCTACTGCTAAAGAGATAGAGGATGCCTTTGCAAACGATATCGACCTAGGTACACGTGTAGTTTGGCCTGCAGAGCTGATGTTGAGCATGTATAGGCATCCCGTAGTACATTGGCTGGAAGATCAGCGCCACATTAGCGCAACTTACGGTAGCAATGTACTGCGTACGCAATTTGGCATTATCAATAGGATTGCTAAACCTAGTACGGTAGACCGTTTAAAGGGTGCGTATGGAGAATTAACCGGTTCTCAGAGGAACAATCTCCTCATGATTAGTCCACAAAAGTACACGGATAGCGGTGCTGCATGGCAGGGCAGAGATACCACGTGGAGTTATTTTCATAGGGATGACGTGACGGGTACTTGGGAGTTTAGGATGGACGCTGGCGCCCGGCAATCTGAGCAGGTACAAGCAAGTAACGTATACCTCGATCCCTTCTTTGATCACGATGACTATGTAGCTCCAGTGGAGCAAATGCCAGAAAAGGCCGATGTACTGGTTCTCGATCTTTTCCATGCAGGCATAGAGACTACTCCGATAAGTGGTACTGACCGAGTGTGGGATTATGATGGCGACGGTTACTCTTATGGCACCGAGTGGATTGGTACGGATGATGCGTTTCTTGTTTATGATCGCAACGGCAATGGCTGGATTGATGACGGCACTGAAATGTTTAGTAGTAATAGCTTAAAAAGCGATGGTACTTATGCTCTGAACGCTTTTGATGCCCTGAGAGACTTGGATAGCAATCAAGATGGCGTGTTTGATGCCAATGATGCCCTGTTTTCTAAAGTGGGTCTTTGGCGTGATTCTGACCAAAAGGACGGCCTCTACGCTTCGCCTGAAGAGCTATATAGTCTAGAAGAAGTGGGCATTAAAAGCATTTCAACCCAAGTGAACAATGTCGATGGCACAGACCAGCTTGAAGTGACGCTGGTTAACGATGCAACCATAAAAGCTGTGAGTATCGACTTAGCGACGGATATCAAACACGCTGTCTTTTCCGGTGAGACTGAAAAAACGGAGGTCTCGGAAAAAGTTCAAGACTTACCTGACTCAGTCAGTATCAATCCTAATATGCTTAATTTGCAAGCAGCTGCGGACGCAAGCCCTGAGCTTGAAGCGATATTACGGCAGTATAGTGAGGCGACGACGCGCGATGAACAATTATCGTTGATTGATGGTTTGATTCAAGCATGGGCTGATACCGCGGACTATGTGCAACTTATCGATCGTGTTAATGCGCATGATGTGGGTACTGGTTTTGTTGTGGAGCAGATTAAAGACTCCAGTGTATTCGATGGTTATTACCCCGATAATAGAAGTAATGGTATAGCCAGCGGAGTCAAACTTAAGTTTCGAATCACCGATCTCAATGGGGGTTATTTGAGTGTTGATCAACTCAAGGTAGGGGACTTTGCTGATCGACCCGAGCTTGAATTGCTGGCCAAAATACAAGTATTAGAAGTCTTTAATGATTATTCCTTTTATAACTTGGATGGGCACATTGATGATCTTGGTAGCCATACCTGGACGGGCACACTAAATGGTGTTCCTGGCACTTATCACGGTGGTGGTGCGCCCGATGGTTATCAGGACATTCTATCGAGGGTATTTATAACAACAAGAAGTGAGAGTGGCGGCGGAGCTCATATATCCTATGGAACCGCCGAAGGACTGCCAAGTGAAGGGTACCTTGATGAAACAGACTTTAAACTTTCAGATACGCGCATGGCTCGGATGAATGATGCGTACGACCTGTTAAAACAATCCATATATAACAATTTAGTGATACAAACACGCTTAGCGCCGATGATTGAAAGCATTGTAGCGGCGGAGGGTGAAGAGCTTGATCTTACTGCCTTAGGTGAGCTGATAGATCAAAAAGTGGCGGCGGATACGGTTGATGGTGTTGCCGATTTAATTGACTTTAATAATAGCACTGCAAAGGATTTGATTAAACGTGGCGTTAATGGTTGGGAGAAGCTAAACGACATCCTAGCAACAACAACGATGACGCCAGAACTACAAAAACTGCTCGATGAGGAGCTTGGTTTTTCTGACGGTGACACTAGCATCTATGATGAAGGTTACGGCAATTTGTTTGGTAGTGATGCCGACAATAAGCTTTATGATAACGGCAACCGAAGTATGGTCTCGGGTGGTAAAGGTAATGACGCTATCTATTCAAAGCACAATACCAATGGCGTTTTATTAGATGGTGGTGCCAATAATGACACTATCAGCGCATACAGGAACTTAAACGCGACCTTACTGGGTGGTGATGGTAATGATACGTTAAGAAATGTAGTTTCAGAGAATACGGTCTTACACGGTGGTAGAGGCAATGACACACTGACAAGTGATTATAACGGCAACGTTGGAGCGAGGTATCTATTTAATGCGGGCGATGAGGTCGATACGATAATAGGTCAGAAACGTGCAGATGGCGGACCAAAGTCAAATAGTACCTTGTCTTTTGGTAGTGGTATTGCGGGCATTGGTCAGGATATAACCGTTAGCTATGAGAATGAGAATAGGTGGGATTTGTTGCTCACCCACAGTAATGGCATCGACCAAGTGAGGATCGAGGACTGGTATAAATGGGATAGTGCCAAGATTGACACCATTGAGTTTGCCTCAGGTCAGGTCTGGCAGTCCAGCAGGATCTCAGAGGTTGGTTTAATCAGGGAAGGCACTGATGGTGATGACACCATAACAGGCCTTGGTATAGAACGGGTTACATACGGAGAAGATGATATCGACGTTGAGTATAGCGGAGGTATTGTTTGGACAGGCAGGCTAGATAGTAATCCTAAACATGGTGGTTATGAATGGGCCGATGGTACGTCTTTTGATGAGAAGCCATTCAAGAGTTCAGAAACGGTAGGCCGTAAGGATTATGTTAATAAGCTATATGGCGGTGCGGGTAATGATACGCTGACGGGAGGCAGTGTGACCGATGGCGATATCTTAGAAGGTGGTACGGGTGAAGATAGGCTCAAAGGTGGTAGCTACGCTAAGAACGCCAGCTTGGATGGCGGTGCTGACAATGATGTCGTTACGGGTGGTTACAAATCGACGGCTTCGACCCTAAGGGGGGGGCAGGGTGAGGACACCTTAACGTCGGGCGAAGGCTCAGAGAATACAACTTTATTTGGTGGCTTAGATAACGATGAGTTGTCTTCGGGTGATTATGCGAAAAATACCACCTTAATTGGCGGTTTGGGTGATGACAGCCTGACAGGAAATGAATACGACGATACCTATTTATTTAGCCTAGGTGATGGTCAAGATACGATTTATGAAAGCTGGAATGGTAGAGTCAACGGTTCTGCTGCACCAATTGATAAACTTATCTTTGGTTACGGCATTGATGCGGCTGATATCAGCGTGAGCCGAGAGGGTTATGATTTAACGTTAAGCCATAGCAATGGCCTTGATCAAATTACCGTGGCAGGTTGGTTTCTGTCAACCTTTGGAAATGAGCTGGATGATAAAGAATATAAACTTGAACAGATAGTCTTTAATGATGGCACGGTATGGCAGGGGCAGGACTTGACCACGCAGCTATTAATACAAACGGGTCAGGATGATGTTAACGATACGTTGAACGGGCTTGATAAGGGCACGATAAAACGTGTGAATATAGGCGCTATCAATGAAAAATGGGTGTTAGACAGTTCTCCCGACGACGCTGACAACTATTCTATCGTATATAACGCCAATGAGCTTCATGGTGGAAGTGGTAATGATATCCTCACGGGCGGTATTAATAGCCATAATGATGTCTTAATTGGCGGTGAAGGTAAGGATACGCTGACGGCTGCCCAATTTAGTGTTGATAATCGCTTGGAGGGCGGAGCAGGTAACGATACCCTTGATGCTCTCGAATCCAGTGATGGTACTATCCTACGTGGTGGTGCGGGTGACGATACCTTTGATGGGTTTGGTGCTAAAAACAACACCTTTGAAGGCGGCATCGGCAATGACACCATACGAGGTAGCCTGGACTTTGCTGATACCTATATTTTCAACCTAGGTGATGGTCACGATACGATTACTGATCGCGGGCATTTTCTTGATGATGACGGTAAGTTACCGGTCGATAAATTGCTGTTTGGCGCGGGCCTGAAAAAAGAGAACATGCGTGTTTTGCGTGATGAAGAACACGGTAGCGATATTTATCTGACCTTCGTTGATGACCAAGGCAATGAGACTGGCGATAAAATCACCTTGGAGAGTGCTTACATGGGCACCTCTAGAAGTATAGGTCGAGGGATGATGGAGCAAATTATCTTTGCCAATGGTGATGTGATAACCGGCGAAGAAGTCTTTACCACTGCCCATACCTACACCGGTGATCAATACGATAATGTGCTGTACGGCTCATATGCTGATGACACCCTATATGGTGGCGCAGGTAATGACCAGCTCTATGGTAGGGTTGACTCCGATTTCTTACACGGTGGTACTGGCAATGATATTTTAGACGGTGGTAGCTATAGTGATACCTACCTCTTTAATTTGGGTGATGGACACGACACCATTATTGAACAAAGCAGTGAGAGTGGGATTGAGGGAACTGAAGACAGATTGGTGTTTGGTGCAGGGATCACAACGGACGATATAACGGTCACGAATAGCGGAAGCAACACGGTACTCAGCCATCGCAATGGCACAGATAAAGTGACCATGAAAAATGTTGAGCAACTTGAATTTACCGGTACCGATTTTGATGAGACCTTCACGGCGAAGAGGGGGGTTGTCAATATTTTTAATGGCGGCGGCGGTGATGACACCTTAAAAGGCGGCGCATTTGACGACATTTACCTGTTTAATCTGGGTGGTGGTCACGATACGATTGTTGGAACTGGCAAAAACGATGGTAGTACTGATGTACTTCGGTTTGGAGCTGGGATATCTAAGGGTGATTTAAAGATTAGCGCTGAAGGTAATGACCTATTGATTACCCATAGTAATGGCAGTGATCAAGTCAGGGTTAAGGACTGGTATTTAGGTGATGGGTATCAATTTGAAAACGTTGAGTTTGTTGATAATCCTGACCGTGAGATATATAACCCTTGGGATACAGATCTTCCATGGAGCAAGTCATACCTGCATGCGCAGGCCCTTCTGCTCGAAGGGTCAAAGAACGTTGATGACATAATCATCTCAGACAGTCCACTTGATGAAGAGCTGTATGGCTATTCTGGCAACGACACCTTACATGGCGGCGCGGGCAACAATAAATTATATGGCGGACAAGGCCGTGATACTTACCACTTCAACCTGGGTGATGGTCAAGATCTGATTCATGATATTTATCATCTTTCTGGAAATGATCTGGGGAAACTGAAATTTGGTGCTGGAATTGTCGCGGCTGATCTTACGGCGACCCGCGATGGTTTAGACTTATTGCTCAGTCATCGCAATGGCAGTGATTCGGTGCGTTTTGCAAACTGGTATAAGCCGACAAACTATGACGACTCGCGTTATGAACCGTCAAAGTATGACTCATCGTATCGTTCCATTGAAGTAGAATTTGCTGATGGTGTGACCTGGTCGCCAGATGAACTCACGGCGCTTTCAGGTGAATGGATATACAAGACTCATGTCTTGAACCTTGGTGATGGTCAAATAACGATTGATGTTACAGAATCCGGCGCTATTGAAGGAGACAAGCTAGCATTTGGTGCAGGGATTTCGGGGAGTGATATCACGGTCAGATATGATGGCGCTGATATTATCTTTATCCACAAAAACGGCAGTGATCAAGTCAGGGTTAAGGACTGGTACCAACAACTAGATGCATGGGAGACATGGGATGAGCATAAATTAGTATACGTTGAGTTTGCCGATGACGGTACGTTATGGGCAAGCTCAGATGTGGAAGAGATGGCAGGCCATGTTTATGGTAGCGATGAAAGAGATGTACTTATCTCGAACGCTTCCGTAGGCCATGAAGACCATCTAATCCATGAACACGTTTATGGGCTGGGAGGGGATGACACACTCGAAGCGCGTGGTACGGATACCGTCCATCTGCATGGTGGTGGTGATAATGACACACTCTATGGATCTGACAATGGATCCTTTGATGGACGGATCCATTTGTATGGCGATGATGGAGATGACAAGATTCATGCCGGTGAAAATGGAGATTATCAAACCTTATATGCTGGCAACGGTAACGACGAGCTTTATGGTGGAGCTGGTAACGATACCTTATATGCGGGTAGAGGCCATAACCTACTAAAAGGTGGTGGCGGTGATGATATCTATTATTTCACCAAAACGGATCATAATTTTAGTATGGGTTATGAGTACGAAGATAAACCTGGTACACACGCTATCATTTATGATGATGGCGGAATTGATACAGTTAGATTGAACCCTACGGGTGATGATATTTCCGATGGCGATATATGGATTTTTCTCTATAGCGGCTCTATGAAAGCGATAGTCACGGCTATTGATGCTAGGTCGATCAAAATCGAATGGGAGCAATTTGGCGAGATGACGGATAATTCCCTTGTGTTGGCGGATGTTATTCTTAAATCAGAGTCGGGTTATGTGATAGAAAATTTCGAAGTTGGTGGTTATATTTTTGATACAGGTACGGAGTGGTATACGAGCTACGAGCTTAGTTATGCCGAGCTGTTAGAGTTAGGAAATATCCAAATCGGTGATAGCGGTGCACAATTGATCACCGGTTCAGATAATGATGATGCTTTGTTTGGCAAGGCGGGTAATGATCGCCTGTCAGGTGGTATTGGCCAAGACATCTTACACGGGGGTGTGGATGACGATATATTAGAAGGGGGTGAGAACCGGGATACTTATCACTTTATGCTGGGTGATGGCCAAGATACGATTTATGATCATTCATTGAATGATGATGGCATGGGCAACCAGCTTAAGTTTGGTGCGGGCATTGTGGCCAGTGATATTAGCATTGTGCAAGACGGTGATGATTTATTCTTTGTTCATCAAAATGGCACGGACCATGTGCGCGTTAAAGATTGGTATTTAGATGCGTCTTATCGTGTTGAAGTTGTATTTGACGATGGCTTGACCTGGTCAACACAACAATCCATGTTTCTTGCCGTTGAGGCAAACATTAATAATAAGCCAAGCTTAGATAATGCGATTGTCGATCAATTTACCGATGAAGATGGCTTACTTAGCTTCCAAATTCCGGCAGATAGTTTTATTGATCCCGAAGGTGATAGCTTAACGTATCAAGTCAGCATGGAGGATGGCAGTGCCTTTCCGGCTTGGTTGAGCTTTGATGCCGCCACCCAAACCTTTAGTGGCACACCGACCAATAATGAAGTGGGTCAGCTTGAAATTAAGGTGACGGCGACAGATAGTGCGGCAGCCACAACCAGTGATGTATTTACCTTAACGGTGAATAACACCAACGATGCACCGGTTGTGAATAATGCCATTAACGCTCAAGTAACGGATGAAGATGCAGAATTTAGCTTTCAGATTCCGGCTAATACCTTTGCAGACCTTGATATCGGCGACAGTTTCAGCTATGAAGTAAGCCTAGCGGATGGCCGTGCCTTGCCAACATGGTTAAGCTTTGATGTTGCCAGCCAAACCTTCAGCGGCACGCCGCGCAATGATGACGTGGCTCAGCTTGATATTAAAGTAACCGCAACGGATAGTGGTGCAGTCAGTGTCAGTGATGTGTTTAGCTTAACGGTGAATAACACTAATGATAGGCCTGAGGGTAGCCTCTATGAACACGGGCATCAGCATGTGAAAGAAGGTGAGGCATTTAGCTTCCAAGTTCCGACGGATACCTTTGTCGATCCCGATGTAGGCGACACGCTAACGTATACGGTAATGCTTGATAATTATGATGAGGATCCCTTGCCAGACTGGTTGCATTTTGATGCAGCCATGCAAACATTTAGTGGCACGCCAGGCAATGGCGACACGGGTGACATTGGCATTAGGGTTAGAGCGACGGATGAAAGCGGTGCGATGAGAGGTGCTGGGTTTCAGATCCATGTGGAAAACATCAACGATGCACCTGTTGTAGACACTGCGATTGCAGATAGAGTCATGAATGAAGGTGCGGCCATCTTCATGCGGGTAGATAATACGTTCTCAGACCCCGATGAAAGAGACTGGTTAACGTATACCGCTACGCTGGCAGATGGCAGTGATTTGCCCGATTGGTTGGATTTTAATCCTACCCTTCTATTGTTAACGGGCAGATCGAGTCAGGATGATGTGGGTCAGCTTGATATTAAGATAACGGCGACCGATCTCAGTGGTGCGAGTGTCAGTGAAGCATTTACATTAAAGGTGAATAGCCGTCCAGAGCTAAATGCCGCGATTAACGATCAAATCATTGATGAAGGTGCAGCGCTGAGCTTCCAAATTCCAGCCAATACCTTTAGCGATCGCGATGGGGACGAGTTAACGTATCAAGCAAAAATGGCCTATGGCAGTGCTTGGCCAAGTTGGTTGCACTTTGATGCTGCCACCCAAACCTTTAGTGGCACCCCCAACGATGGTGACGTGGGTTATCTTGATATTAGGGTGACCGCAAGTGATGGTAGCGGCGCAAAAATCGATGATGTATTCAAGATAAGGGTGAATGACATCAACGATTCATTGGTTGTTAATAGCGCGATTAACGATCAAAGCACCGATGAAGATGCGTTCTTTAGCTTCCAAGTGCCAGTGGGTACCTTTGTTGATTCAGATGGCGACACCTTAAGCTATAGCGCGACCATGGCTGATGGCGGTTACTGGCCAAGTTGGTTGCACTTTAACGCCGCCACGCAAACCTTTAGCGGCACGCCGGATAATGGTGATGTGGCTCAGCTTGAGGTTAAAGTGACGGCGAGTGATGGCTCAGCCAGTGTGAGTGATGTGTTTAGCTTAATGGTGAATAACACCAATGATGCGCCTATCGCCAACACTGAAATCGCCAGCCGAAGAACAGATGAAGGCGCGGCCTTTAGCTTCCAAATACCGGCGGGATCGTTTAGCGATGAGGATGGCGATGTCTTAATCTACACGGCAACGTTGAACGGCGGTGGTGCCTTGCCGACGTGGTTGAACTTTGATGCTGCCACACAAACTTTTAGTGGTATCCCTGGCAATAGTGACGTGGGTTATATTGATGTTAAGGTGACGGCGAGTGACGGTAATGGTGCCAGCATCAGTGAGCGCTTTGGCTTAGTGGTGGATGATGTCGAACCGGCTGAAAACAATGCACCTTACATAAACGATGCTGCGCTACCGGATCCACTTGGGGAAAATAGTCTGTATCAGATAATCGCTCAAGATACGGATTTCGCATACAGCCTCCCTGATGGTTTGATTGTCGATCCCGATGCAGGGGATAGCTTATCGTATAGCGCAAGACTGGCTGATGGCCGTGCTTTGCCAAGCTGGTTGAACTTTAATGCAACCACGGGCCGCTTTAGTGGCATGCCAGACAATGATGATGTGGGTGCTTATGATATTGAAGTCACCGCGACCGATAACAGTGGTGCGAGTACCAGTAGCCCACTTCAACTTTCTTTCATTGTTGAAAATAGCAATGACGCACCGGTGCTGGTCACTCCGATTGCCGACCAAATTGTCACCCAAGGTGAAAGTTTTGTTTTTGAACCGGCGTCTGCGTTTACGGATATTGATCTAAAACATCTGTATGTCGGTGATGGGACGGATATGGATAATATCCAATGGGAGACGTTAAGTTACAGCGCCACCTTAAGTAATGGCGCAGCTTTGCCAGTATGGCTCAACTTTGAAGGCATGGCTGAGACCTTGACTTTCTCAGGCACGGCCAACAATGCAACCGTGGGCGTGACCGTGACTGCGACTGACAGCAGTGGCTTGAGTGTCAGTGATACCTTTATGTTGACCTCGGTGGCTGCAGGCATGGGTGGCGGCAGTGCTACCGGTGGTGGAGGCTTAGGTTCACTTATCGAAGTTGATGATAGCTACACGCTCAACTATGACGCGGCATCAGCAGCATCAGGCGCGGCCTATTGGAATGATACTACCTTAGTATCGGGCTATGACTTTGACCTAGATGGTGAAGTCTTAGATAAGGCACCGCAATCTACGTATGCTGGCATTACCGATGCCTTCCACTTTGATGGTTATGGTGGCGGCAGGATGTCTGATTTGGCTGGCTTGCCGGGTGAACAAACTAAGAAGAGTGCCAGCTTTGAACTGTGGTTCCGTCCTGATGATTTATATGATAACGACGTCTTGTTTGAAACCGGTAGTTATGGCTTTCTTGGCACGGGAACGGGTACCTCATTCATCATGGTGGATGAGGATAATGACGGCGTGGCAGATGACTTGCAATTTGTGGTTAAAAATGGCGGCACCAAACGCACGTTAACGGCAGACCTATCCACGATTTTAGGCCGCACAACCACCCTCACTAATGACTTTATTCAAGTGGTGGGCACCTATGATCGAAACATCAATGGTAGCTCGACCGATGCCGTGACCTTGTATGTGAATGGTGTTGAAGTGGATTATGACACCGCCACTGGCCTCAATGACTGGAGTGACGCGGGAAATATCGGACTGGGCCGAGTGAATGGCAGCATCAACGTTGGCAACAGCAATGTGACAAACTTTGAAGGTGATATTGCCAAGTTCCGTTTTTATGAACATGCCTTGAGCAGTGATACGGTGTCGGATAACTTTGACGCGGTTGCCACACCGCTAGGTAAGGTTGTGCCGGGCACGCCTTATAGTGAAACCTTAACCGGCACCGGGCAGAGTGATTTGTTTCTCAGTGGTGCTGGCAATGACCAACTTAATGGTTTAGGTGGTAATGATAATTACCACTTTAGCCGTGGCGATGACCAAGACGTGATTAGTGATACTGGCGGTGATTTTGACATCATCAACTTTGGTGGCGATATCAACCAGGACGACTTATGGTTTACGAGAAATGGCGGTGATTTAGACATTACGGTTGTGGGCACCGACGATAAGTTAACCATTGCAGATTGGTATAGCGATGTGAATAGCCGAGTTGAATTTATGTCTACCACTGATGATAGTGCCATATTAGTGGAAAGTCAGGTTGAGCAACTGGTGTCCGCGATGGCGGCTTACAACGTGCCATCAGGTGCAGGTAGTGTTATTCCTGAAGACACCAAGGACGCCTTGCAATCGGTGGTTGCGGCTAGTTGGGGTTAAGACGTTAAAGCAGAGAGGGGCTCTTATTTTAGAGCCCCTTTATATCATTGAGTTGAGATGACAAAAACCGAAAGGGCTTTTTTATACTTGCTATTCATTTATTGAATTTCAATAAAAACACTCATTCAACGCCACTCTTTGAGTTCACTGAGTTGACTGTCATCTCACCATCTCCCACAAATAAATATCTGTCACATAAAAGAGCTTGGTGATAAAAGCTATATATATCAGCGTGATGGTGATTATGTAGGGCTTTTTATTTGTATTGCTAACTTGAAGACAGGGATAAGTAAAGAGTATTGCATGAGCAGTAAAGTCAGAGAACAATTAGAACAAGCGCTTTTATTCATCGATAAAAATTTGGATCAACAACTTTCGGCTGGACAGATAGCTCGACATGCAGGTATGTCCAAGTTTCATTTTCAACGATTGTTTAGCTTCTATTTGGGTGAAACCCTGAAACAATATTTTCTCCATCGGCGCTTAGAAAAGGTGGCGGAAAATCTTTTTTATCATAAAAACTTGAAAATAACGGAAATCGCATTCGATTACGGGTTTGAGAATATGAGTTCTTTTTCTCGTACTTTTAAAAAACACTTTAATCTTAGTCCTCAGGCGTTTCGTCGTAATATAGAGGGTAACACCTTGACCTTGGGCAGTGATTCACTCCGCCCTTTTTTAAAGACTGTTTCATCAAAATACAGCTCACTTGATGTAACAGTCGAAGCGCAGCCTACCCTTTGGTGTCAGCATAAAAAACTGGTTAACCAGAAAAATTTTGGACATTGCAAAGAAGAAAACTTGTTAGAAATAATGCTGGCTTTTAAAGAGGTATTTAATTCAAATAATTCCAGTTTTTTGGGAATAGCTTATTGGTCCTGGCATACTAATACCGAACCACAAGTGTCATCCGATGACATTATACCTACGTTATTTGGAGCCTTATACGATAAACGCGATGAGGATGAATGGAGCGCTGAGTGGGTGAAGATTGATGCAGGTTTATGGGCTGTGTGCATACATCACGGAGAGGATAAGTATAAATATCAGACGCTAAATAATATTTTTCGTTCTTGGTTACCTGGTTCTGGTTATGAACTAAGGGATGCAATGAACTTTGAAATATATCGAAAATGTTCCGTACCAAATGAGCCGGATAGGTTGATAAAGCAATTATATATTCCGATTAAAAATGTTGAAGAGAAGAATGTAGTCTGCTTCTTATAAGGTTGATTGTTTTTAATTAATAAGCTTTTTATACTTGCCATTCATCTGGTTATTTATCTCCAGAGGAAAGTGTGAATGATCTGTTCTCTTTATTCTGGTATGGAGGTATTTACATTAAGAAATGTAAAGACGAGTGGAGTGCTTTTGGCTGACTCAGATTTATGGCCGCTGGTGTATCCGTATCTTGATAGTTAGTTAAGGTTTTAAATAAGTATATTTTCCAAATTGCTTATTCTATTTCGGTGATATATATTTGGGTGATATATATTTGGTGGAAGACAGAATATAGAAAGAGTGTTAACGGGCATAAAAATATAACAAATAAATTTTATAGGTGTATAGCGTATGACAAGAACGTCAGCTCCACTCTATTTATTGCTTTGTGTATTAATCACTTTTTCAGCAAATGTTTTATCCAATCCTACTGAAAATGAGTCTGATACTGGCGACTTATTCCAGCTGTCTATTGAACAGCTCATTGATATTAACGTGAGCGTTATCACCCCTTCAAAACTCGAAGAACCTTTATCTCAATCTCCAGGCATAGTTTCTGTATTCACCGATAAAGAAATCGCATTATTTGGTGCCCGTGATCTAGGTGAAGTCTTATCAAGAATTACGGGCATACAACCGTACAATACTCGTTCACTAGGTCGTTATCGTTTAGCTGTTCGGGGCGATAAACCCGCCTTCAATAATAATCATGTCTTGATCTTATTAAATGGCACCCCATTCAATCGTGAAAGCTTTGCTGGTGGCCTCTGGACTCAGGCCAGTGTAGTCAATATGCCAATACCTTTGATAAAGCGCATTGAAGTCAGCCGTGGTCCGGGTTCCGTTTTATATGGCACTAATGCCTTCTCCGGTGTGGTCAATATCATTACCAAGGGCGCCGATGAACTTGAAAATGAAGTAACGGTCTCTTATGGCACAGATGATACCCGAGCCGTTGATGTGTCTTATGCCACCACTAAAGGTGACTTGGAGGTTGCAGCTGCAGGGCGCTATTTTAAAACCGATGGTTGGGACTATGTAACAACTACATCGACAGGTAATAGGTTTTCAGAACCCGCTTTTTCAGACAGCCCGAGCTTTATGCTCACTGCAAAGTTTAAAGATTTTTATGCAACATCGTCCTATGGCACAGCTGAACAATTCGCTATCCGAGGTAACGAAACACTGCACCTTACAGGTAATATTCAAAATACGAATTTCTTTCTCGACCTTGGTTTTGACCATACCTTTGCCAATGACTGGCAGCTTAAAACCAGTGCATCTTATTCGGCACTTCGAACACGAGATATCGACAACCTACTTGATATTGGCATCTTATTTCCGGTTGATTATCAGTCCGATGATGCACGTCTGGAACTAACTACCCAAGGTCCCGTTAACGACAAGGTGAATTTATTAGTTGGGGGAACGATAGATTATTTTAGTGGTAACGTAAGCCCTCCTTCTATAGTCGCCAGAACCACGCCAGATTGGGAAGATTATCTCTATGGCCTCTATGGCCAAGTTGAATACCAATTAGCGAAAACAAAATTTGTTGCGGGTGCACAATATAATAAACCTGAAGGTGCAACTGGCAAGTTGGTACCACGCCTTGCAGTTATTCATAACTTTACCGATAGTTTTGGCGTTAAAGCCTTATACGGTCAAGCCTTTAGAGCACCATATGCATTTGAGAAAAACAGCGCTATCCCATCAGGCTCTGTCACTTTTTTGGGTAACTCTTCACTAGAACATGAGTTAGTCACTAATTATGATCTGCAGTTTTTTTATGAAAAAGATCAGTTTCAAGCCTCAGTGACTTTATTCAAAAGTGAACAAGAAGATTTGATAACAAGAGTTTCAACAAGCCCAACAACGATTGAGTTTCAAAATAAAAATAGTCTGGATATTAAAGGCTTTGAAATTGAATCGAAATTCACTTTCAAAGATAACTGGTACTTCACCGGCTCTTTTAGTTACCAGACCAATGAAGACGGTGATGGCGTCAAGAACTTCACCTTACAACCCAGCAGAATCGTTAAACTAGGACTAGGCTATATAACAAAAAATTGGAGTATTGGCATCTTTGATAGTTATTTTGATCAATATCTGGACAATTCTATTCTCAATGATACCGCTAGCGCGCAGAAGTTTAACCCCAAATCAAATCCATACCATAACCTATCAATCAAAGCGTCAATGACTCTTCCTGACTTTTATGGCATTAAGTTGAATGCCTACGCAGATAATTTATTAGATGAAGACGTATATTTACCTGTACAACAGGTTATACCAGGCTTCAGACACAATACCTCTCCTGGACAGGCAGGGCGGTTCTTTATGGTTGGTATTACGGTGCCGTTTTAAGGTGAAGCAGCCTTCATAGTAAGCCATCACAACTAATACGGTACATTACTTCCTACGGCACAACCCTTTTAATTTAGTCGGTTCAGCTTAAACGGGACGTTTTTATTTAATTGGCTGATGCCATCCCTAAAAAGGAAACGTCTCGGTTAATTTAGTGAGAAACACTGACTAGCCGTAAACCGTTGTACAACTTTTTGGCATCTAATTATGATGTTATAAGTGATATAGGTTTAGAATGGATACTGTCTCTGGTTTTGCTTGTTTTCATGAACGGCATAGTAGTGGGGTTATCTATGGTTCTAACTGCTTATATATTAATTGAAACGGATTTTCTTCCGTCTTTTTGTCAAAACATAGAAGAGACTCGTGTCAATCCTAGTTAATACTGATGAAGACTTATTGCGAGTCTTGATTGAAAATGCACTAGATGGTTTTATCATTCATGACATCAACGGTAATATTATTGATGCCAATAAGGCGGCATACGAGAGACTTGGTTATACAAAAACTGAAATGCTTTCCATGTCGGTGTTTGATATAGAAGTAAGTGTTGATGCCAAAACACTCACCAGCACCATCAGGCCTTCCATCAAGCATAAAGAAAGCGCCCAAGTTCATGGGGTTCACCGATGCAAAAATGGCAAAGAAATTCCCATTCAAGTTAATATCACCTGTTTCAAAAAACCGGACCAAACCTTATTTTTGGCCTTAGTAAGAGATATTTCTGCTTCGGAAGTAATCAAAGCACACTTAAGCAAATTAGCCATGACCGATGAGTTAACTCAAATTGCTAATCGACGTGCATTTATGGCTGGTTTAAAAAGTGAGATTTCGTTTGTTGAACGCAATGAAGAACAGCTATCATTATTAATGATCGATTTGGATCATTTTAAACTGATTAATGACCAATATGGGCATATTGTCGGTGATGTGATGTTGCAACAGTTTGCGAATACGGCGAGTAAAGTATTACGCACTGAAGACTTGTTTGGTCGTTTAGGTGGTGAAGAATTTGCTGTATTACTTAGAAACACCGATCTTGAATTAGCTCAGATATTAGCTGAACGTTTAAGAAAAAGTATTTCGCAGATGGTCGTGACAGTTGATGGCGCTTCAATTAAATTGACGGTGAGTATTGGAGTAAGTTCATTCTCTCCACCGTCAGATCTAGATAGCTTAGTCAAACAGGCTGATAAGGCACTTTATAAAGCAAAAGAGCGTGGTAGAAATTGTGTTGTGTTGAATCATGACAGTACAACAAGTTAATGGATTGAAAAAAGGGTGATGGTTATTGCCCATCGTGGCGCTTCGGCTTACGCACCTGAAAACACCTTGGCAGCTTTTGATTTGGCTTTACAGATGGGAGCATGCCAGCTTGAGTTAGATGTGCAGTTGACGGCTGATGAGCATATTGTTGTGCTCCATGACGAAACGGTGAATAGAACGACCAACGCTGGTGGGCTTGTCATCAGTTATACCTTGGCTGCATTAAAAGACTTAGATGCGGGCTCTTGGTTTGGAACTCAATTTATCGGCGAACGGATCCCCACACTAGAAGAGGTGCTTAAACGCTATAAGGGACGAGTACACTTTCATATAGAAATCAAAGGACAGTCGCCAAATCTATCGTCACGAACAGCAGATTTGATACGACAATATGGCATGCAAGATCAGGTTACTATTACTTCGTTCCAAAAAGAACGGCTTGAGGAGATGCGTAGTTATGCGCCTGAATTTCCCACCGCTTGGTTAGTAGTAGCAGCAAGAAAATCGGTTATAGCACAAGCTCGAGAGCTGGGAGTTAGCCAACTTTGTCCATTAGCAAATTTAGTAACATCAAAACTGGTCGCTAGAATTCATGACGAAGGTTTTTTGGTTCGAGCTTGGGGAGTAAAAACTGAAAAACTGATGCACAAAGTAGTGCAGGCAGGAGCCGATGGCATGACAGTCAATTTCCCTGATAAGCTTATTACTTATATGGAAAGTCACAAACTTCAATGGCAGTAAAAGTTGATCTATGAATCCATTAATTGAAACTACCATTAGCTGTCCATATTGCGGAGAATTTATTGATGTGCTGATAGATTGCTCTGAAGCACAGCAAGAATATATAGAAGATTGCCAAGTCTGCTGTCGGCCCATTGTATTTACCGTGAATGTGTCAAATAGTGGCGAACCTACTGTATCGGTGCGTGATGAAGATGAAACGTATTAACAATATATAAATACTGATCTAAGCTCATACCATAGTGCATTGTGAATGGCTGGCAGGAGGGAATACAATAGGCGAGCAACAAGTCCACAAACTGTAGGAGAACACTATGTTTAGAGATAACAAAAGTCCGTTCGCTATACTTGGTTTCATTGGTATTCTACTTGTCGGATCAAACACTGTGCTGGCTGATGGTCATGCGGAAGAAACGCAACCGTCCCTTTATGATCGTCTGGGTGGCTTGGCGCCAATATCTGTTGTTGTAAGTGACTTTATCGATGTCGTTGTGCCCGATCCTTTGCTTAATAAAAATCCTGCTATTGATGCTTCAAGAACACACGTTCCATCTCCCTATCTTAAGTATCACGTCACTGCTATGGTGTGCCAAGTAACGGGTGGCCCATGCCAATATCACGGCCGTAATATGAAAGAAAGTCATGTGCAGCTAAACATTACTGAAAAAGAGTGGGATCGCATGGTCGCTCTTTTCAAAGAAGTGCTGGATAAACACAAGGTGCCGGAGAAGGAATGTAAGGAGCTTGTGGCTATTATTGGTTCAACAAAAGTGGATATTGTTAATTCAGGTCAGCAATAGATCTAGCTAAAAACAGCACAGTTATCACTAAATATAGGGTTGAGACCAAATGGTCAACGATGGTAATGCCGTTGTGTTTGGTATTAGCTCGAGTGGATACAATCACTTTTAAAATGAGTTATTGTTGGCAGCAATTTGATGAAAAGTAATTAAGAGTATTGAGAATGTTAGAGCTAAGACCTAATTGTGAATGTTGTGATAAAGACTTACCACCCACGTCTTTAGAGGCGTACATCTGCACCTATGAGTGTACGTTTTGTGCTGACTGTGTGGAAAACACTCTTCATAATGTTTGTCCAAATTGCGGGGGAGGATTTATGCCAAGATCTGTTCGCCCGAGTAAGGAACATCGCAGTGGACTGAGCATTCATCACCAGCCACCCTCTAAAAAACGAGTGAATACTAAATACACTCAACAAGAACTTTTTGAGTTTTGTGATGTTCTTAAAGAAGTAAATCCAGAATCACGCTAAAACTCTTGCAACAAAAGTTGAACTATTTACATGGAATCGTAGAAACAAATGAAGAACTATCACTTAGCTCAAATCAATATTGCCCACGCTCATGCACCATTGGAATCGGAAATCATGACAGGTTTTGTGGAACGCATTGATGAAATTAATACGTTAGCAGAACAATCTCCTGGTTTTGTGTGGCGGCTACAGAAGGAAGAGGGTTATGCCTCTTCTGTTCCGGCATATGATGATCCCTTACTGCTCGTTAATATGAGTGTTTGGCAAGATCTTGAGTCACTTAAAAACTATGTTTATAAAACCGTGCATGTGGAGTTAATTCAAGATCGCAGAGCGTGGTTTAAAAAAATGCTCGACTCACACCAAGCCTTATGGTGGATACCTGCAGGTGAAACACCGTCGATAGAAGATGGTAAAGCGAAATTAGATCTTTTGCAGGAACACGGCCCTACGGAACAAGCATTTAGTTTTGCTAGACCCTTTGAGTATGCAATGGTTTAATGAGCTTCCGCCTCGGGTGGAATATAGCGTGACTCAATTTGGTAGCAAATTTATCCGTGTTTTAGATGATTTGGAAAAGCTACAAAGTGAAATTGACACCGACTTTAATAAAGGTAATAACAGTTAGTTTTATGAAAAAAGTATCCATTTTTGTTGATGTACAAAACATCTATTACACTACCCGCGATGCCTATGGTCGTAACTTTGACTTCAATCAGTTTTGGGCCAAAGCCACAAAAGATAGAGAAGTGGTTAAAGCTGTTGCTTATGCAATAGATCGTGGTGATGAAAAACAAAGACAGTTTCAAAACATTTTGCGAGCTATTGGCTTTGAAGTAAAATTGAAACCGTATATTCAACGACGAGATGGTACTGCGAAAGGGGACTGGGATGTTGGTATTACCCTTGATGTGATGGACTATGCCAGTGAATCTGAGGTAGTGGTATTGGCAAGCGGTGATGGTGACTTTGATTTATTGGTCAATAAGGTCAAAGCCGATTTCAACATTCCTGTTGAAGTCTATGGCGTGGAAAAATTAACGGCGCGTTCGTTAATAAATGCAGCCACTAAATTTGTAGCAATAGATGACAAACTGTTATTAAAAGCACATTGACCCATGTATTTAGAACAGGAAACTTTTTTGCGCAACGCAAATGTGGCCTTTTTTCTCTGGATTTCAATTAGGCCAAAAATCATCACACAAATAGGTG
>ENA-OSET01000771-OSET01000771.1-sediment-metagenome-genome-assembly--contig:-NODE-771-length-35077-cov-11.139571_pt1 | contig 35077 bp, 32 predicted proteins | sample MGYA00237882_ERZ534229 | MGnify/ENA primary metagenome ERZ534229 (study PRJEB26408, sample SAMN06266212) | sediment metagenome | isolation source: Hudson Canyon methane seep mesocosm | place... | reverse complement strand
GCACCAAAGAAAGAAGCTAAAGCTGCGGCACCAAAGAAAGAAGCTAAAGCTGCGGCACCAAAGAAAGAAGCTAAAGCAGCAAAAAAAGAATCTTAAAGGAATTATCATATGCCAGCAATAAAAGTAAGAGAGAACGAACCATTTGATATTGCACTTCGTCGTTTTAGACGTCTATGTGACAGAGCAGGCGTTATAACAGATGTAAGAAAGAAAGAGTTTTTCGAAAAGCCTACGTGGGTTAACAAGCGCAAAAAAGCCGCTGCAGTTAAAAGAACTCACAAGGAAATGTCAAAGAATAGAATTCATCGTAAACGCATGTACTAAAACTTGTTTTTACGACTAAAGCAAGCAAAACAATATGTCTAAGCTCAAACAACTCATTACTGATGACATGAAGTTGGCTATGAAGGCCCAAGACAAACCTGCCCTCAAAGCGATTCGAATGATCCTAGGGGCAATCAAACAAAAAGAGATAGACGAACGTATTGAATTGGATGACAATCAAGTCATGGCTGTCATTCAGAAAATGGTTAAGCAGCGCAAAGATTCAATCTCTCAATTCTCAGATGCAGGCAGAACCGACTTAGTAGAAGTTGAAGAAGCAGAGTTATTAATCATTAATAAATATATGCCTAAGCAGCTAAGCCAAGATGAAATTGAGGCAGCAGTGGTCAAGGCAATTTCTGACACAGGAGCTGACTCTATGAAAGATATGGGAAAACTCATGGGCATTCTAAAAGGTCAGCTAGATGGAAAGGCTGATATGGGTCAAGTCTCTCAACTCATTAAGTCAAAACTCTCTTAATTAAGCGTATCGACTGGTAACGACCTCCTCCATCACAACAAAAGTAGAACTGTTTTGAACGTGGGGGAGTGCTGAAATTTTCTCACCAAGCACTTGTCTATAGCTCTCCATATTTTCAGTTCGCACCTTTAATAAATAATCAAAATTTGAGGCAATCATATGACATTGCTCAACTTCAGGAACTTCTTTAATGGCTTTATTGAAAGCATTGAGTGCCATTGTCTTCGTATCATTAAGTTTAATTTGAACAAAAGCAATATGATTATTGTCGATCAAGTCATGGTTAATGATTGCTTGATATCCCTTAATATATCCAGCAGTCTCTAACTTTTGAACACGTTTCAAGCAGGGCGTTTTGGATAGTCCAATTTGATCAGATAGATCAGTAATAGTCATTCGTCCATCGCTCTGTAAAAGCTCAAGTATTCTATGATCAAAATTATCTAAAGTAGTCATAAGTCCTATTATTTATAATATATTAGTTAATATATAAATTATATTACATAAATTATATAATAAATAACTTTAAATAATTTATTTTATAGTCATTATAACTATTACTTATAAATTAAAATTCTAAAATACTAAGAAATTTTTTGGGCAATGAAATCTCTAGCAGACTTCAAATTTGAAGTAGACAGCTCTAATATAAGGAGCAAACTCCGCGAAGCAAGAGTTATGAGTGAAGAGGATTCATTAGATCATCTCCATTTGTTTGATTACACCAATACAGATCAACGGATTGAATTCCAAAAAAATACATCCCACTTAATTCAGCAACTGCGCTCCTCAAGCCAGCCTGACCTCTTGTCATTATTTGTATCTGAGTATAATTTGACAAGTGACGAAGGCCTCTCTTTAATGACTCTTGTTGAAGCTTTTTTAAGAGTTCCCGATAATAAGACAAGAGATAAATTATTTATTGATAAAGTTGCAATGAAGGGTTGGTCTCAGCATATTGGAACTAGTAAATCTTCTATGGTTAATATTGCAACCCTGGCATTAAATATTGCTGACAAAATGATTGCACATGGAAGCAATAAAGAAATAAAAAACAGAATCAGAAAAGCTTTGGAGATTCTCTCAAGGCCTGGTATTAGATTCAGTGCAAATAATGTCATGCAGTTTTTTGCTAAGCAATTTGTATTTGCAGAGTCTATTCATAGTGCTGTTAAAAGTCGTAATGTAAAAAATACTTTGTATTCATTTGATATGCTTGGTGAAGCTGCTTGGACAATGAAGGATGCTGATAAGTACTTCCAAGCCTACAGAAATGCATTGATTGAAATTGGGAAGCGCAACACATCAAAAACAGTGACTGATGCAAATGGTATTTCAGTCAAACTCTCTGCACTCCACCCAAAGTATGACTTTATGCACCAACAGCGAGTCATATCAGAATTACTACCCAAGGTCCTTGAGTTGGTTGAAATTGCTAAACATTACAATATAGGAATCAATATTGATGCAGAAGAGGCTGATCGTCTAGATATTTCATTAGATGTGATTGAGAGCATCATGAAAATAATTGCAAATTCCTCTTGGGAAGGGTTTGGAGTTGTTGTTCAGTCATACCAAAAAAGGGCTTCATTCGTAATTGATTGGCTTAATGACAATTGTGATAAGCATAACTTAAAAATAATGGTAAGGCTGGTGAAAGGGGCATACTGGGATAGTGAAATTAAGAAGTCTCAAATTCTGGGCGAGGTTGACTTTCCTGTATTCACTAAAAAAACAAATACTGATTATTCTTTCTTGGTCTGCTCTCAAAAACTACTAGCAATGAGAGCGAATATTTTCCCTCAATTTGCCAGTCATAATGCACACTCACTGGTCAGTGTATGCGAAATGGCAGGTAATAATGAAGGCTTTGAGGTTCAGAGGCTTCATGGAATGGGTGAGTCTTTGCATCATTCCATTTCAAATAAATATGGAGTTCCTTCAAGAGTATATGCTCCTATAGGGAGTCATAAAGAGTTGCTGGCTTATTTAATGAGACGCTTGCTGGAAAATGGAGCTAATAGTTCGTTCATTAATCACTTGTTTGATGAGAGTATTAGTCCTGAGACTTTAGCCAGTGATGTCTTTACAATTGTAGAAGAGGATTCCGAGAAATCTCATTCCAAGATTCAACTCCCAAAGGACATCTTTAAAAATAATCGTCAAAATTCACGTAGCGTTATTCTAACTGAACAGGATGAGGTTAATCAGCTGTACCAAAATCAAAGCCCTTGGCTTGGCAAACAATGGCAAGCCAAATCAATCATTGCTGGAATGAAGATTAATGATGGTTTGAATCAAGAGGTAACAAATCCAGCTGATAAGGACGACGTTGTTGGACATGTTCTTTTTGCGAATGAGGGCCAACTAACTCAATCACTCGAATCTGCAAGAAATGCATTCGAGTCAAATATGATCGAGCATGAAATGATCCTTCAGGGCTTAGAGAGAGCAGCTAACCTCTATGAGGAAAATCAATACGAATTAATGACCCTTGCAATGCGAGAAGCTGGAAAAACTTATCAAGATGCAACAGATGAAGTGAGAGAAGCAGTTGATTTTTTACGTTACTATGCAAATTTATCAAGAATAGTGATGCCTAGCCAAAGACAAGCCAGGGGAGTTTTTGTTTGCATTAGCCCATGGAATTTTCCATTAGCAATTTTTACTGGACAAATAGCTGCAGCACTCTCTGCAGGAAACTCTGTCATTGCTAAGCCAGCAGAGAGTACGTCCCTTATTGCCTATAGGGCAAGTGAGTTATTGATTGAGGCTGGCATTCCGATTGGACGATTTCAGCTATGTTTAGGTAAAGGTTCTCAGACTGGCGCTTATCTATCAAGCAGCAATTTAATTGATGGAGTTGCTTTCACAGGCTCAACCGAAGTAGCGAAAGAAATCAAAATTAGCTTAATTGATAATGGAAACTCAGAGGCAAGAGTCATTGCTGAAACGGGAGGTTTAAATGCCATGGTCGTTGACTCTACTGCATTATGTGAACAGGTCACAAGAGACGTTATTGATGGCGCATTCAAGAGCGCTGGTCAGCGCTGCTCAGCGCTGAGAATTCTACTGCTTCAAGATGACTGCTATGAAAATACTATCAATATGATCGTAGGAGCGATGAAGGAGCTTAGTATTGGAAACCCTAAAAACCTTGATGTAGACTGCGGACCAATCATCAATTCAGCTGCTCAAATTAAACTCAAAAAATACATCACAAAAGCAAGACAAAACAATCAGGTTATTGAAGAGCTTGTTTTTGAACCTCAAAACGGCCATTTTGTTGCACCTACCTTGATTCACCTTAATTCAATTGAGGATATTCATGAAGAGCTCTTTGGTCCAATTCTGCACGTGATTTCTTATAAGAATGATGACTTAGAAACAATCATTGACCAACTCAATGCTAAAGGATATGGGCTAACTTTTGGCATTCACTCAAGAATAGATAAGAAGGTCAAAGAGATTTCATCCAGAGTAAATGTAGGTAATGTCTACATCAATCGAAATCAAATTGGAGCTGTAGTTGGCTCTCAACCATTTGGAGGCGAAGGTTTATCTGGGACCGGTCCAAAAGCAGGAGGGCCAAACTCTTTGCATGGTTATAGCAGCAACATGTTGCGTAGTGAACAATCTAAACATAAAATGACTTTTACTCGAGAACACTTTGAGATTCAGAATCTTATCAATCCGACTCTTCAGTTAAGTAAAGATATTCTTTCACTGTTAAGAGCTAAGTTCCCAAGTCTAACAGCTGAATTCCTTGAATTTTTAGATCAAGAGGTTTCTAGATATAGCCATGACATTAAACTACCAGGACCTACAGGAGAATCAAACCAACTCATCTATAAACCAAAAGGAACCGTTTTATGTATAGGCCCTAAACACAAGGACACATTAATGCAGACACTTTTATCACTTTTCCTAGGCAACTGTGTCATAAGCCAAATTAGTAAGCAGGAATATGAGTCCCTAGTCGAAATAGGCTTCAAAACAGAAAATATATCCCAACTGAATGATTCTCCCAGCTTAAGTCTAATAGAAAGTAATGCTTATAACGCGGTGCTTTACTTTGGTGATGACAATTCAGTTAATAAGCTGATTGTTACTTCTCGAAATGAACTCATTCCAGTGGTAAGTTCGATCTATGAGGCATGGGAGTTAATCAAGGAGAAGGTTATTACAATAGACACTACTGCTTCTGGCGGTAATGCAAATCTGCTAGCACTTTAACCTTAAATAACAACTTATAAGCAGATGGAGTTAAATCCGTTTGACCGATAAACCATCTGACAAACGATGAAGGATCAGCATATCCTAGCTGATATGAAATCACTTTTACAGAGAGCCCTCCATTTAATAGATTTTTTGATTTACTAAGCTTAAAGTTATTAAGCACCTTACGAAAAGTTGTATTTTCCTTTAGTAATTGATTGCGAAGAGAATTTGTACTTAATCCAAGATGGATTGATACATCCTGAATATTGATTAAGTTGAAATGATTTTCATAATTATTCATGAGCCTCTCAACCTTCTCAGTTAGACTAATCTTTGAAGTCATGTTATTTGCTTTTGCCTCCAGAATAGTACTCAGATAATTAACCAGATTAGGATTAGAGAGGCTATTTTTTTTAAGATAATTTTTTTTACTAATTAAAAGTGATGTTTCTTCACAGGATGTAAAAACCGGACAGTTAAATACAGATTTTTCTTTAATATCGTCTATCTGAGTGACTGTTTTAGTATTAATTTGTTTGATCTGAAATCGTTTTGACCTTATAAATGATGCAAGAATAGATAGTCCAAGGTTTTCATAAATTGACGGATTTTTTATTTTTGGGTCAACAACAGATTGAATTTTAATGTGGTTTTTCTCTTCAATGATTAGAAAGTTTAGACCCTCTAATTCTGTATTAATGAAGGATTGCAAAAGCTTTAAACCTTGTTGGAGATTTTTTGAGTACACAAATACTAACCCAAATGCTTCTCCATAGTTAGGCCTTACTTGCGCCATCCGTCCAAAATTAATTGACACTAGCTCATCTTTAAAAACGGTCTGGGCATCAATGACAAAGTTTAGGAGTATTTCGACAGGTATTGAGACATTTTGATTGGTTAATAAACTCTTTGCTATTCCAACCCTTTGGAATATTGTCTCCACCTCATAAGGGTGAATTTGATGAAGTCTTTGGATACACCTCCAGACTCCGCTGAAAGTATTCATTATTGTAGATAATACATAAAGTTACAGTAATACGCATCAATTATAATAAAGTGTTAATATTATATAATAATATGATAACTATAATTTGATATTTATATCTATACTAATAAACTCACTAAATGCTTAGTAGCGTTGTTAGTTAATCCATGCTGACCAGGAATTTTTATGCTTGAAACAATATTTGAATACTCACTACTCTCTTTTCTTTTATCCATAGTCTTAATGCTGTTGGTTCTTGTTAAGACAAATATAAAGATGTGGCAGCTATGGCTTCTGGCCTTAGGATTGACCTACCCAGGCGCTGTCATTGCAAATCACTTTGGAGCACAATTCCTCCTCCTTATTCTTTTTGTCATTGGTCTACTTATCGTACCAAACATTAGGATGATATTATTTACCAAGCCCCTCTTCAAAGTAATGCGTAAATCTTTACCGCCAATCGGTGTCACAGAAAGTATTGCCCTCGAGGCTGGCAGCGTTTGGTGGGATGCAGAACTCTTTCAAGGTGATCCAAATTGGAAAGAATTAACTGATCTAGAGGCTACGCAGTTGACAGATGAGGAGCAAAGCTTTATTGATAATGAGGTTGAGACATTGTGCGCGATGGTCGACTCTCATGAAATTCAATCAACACACGATCTCCCTAAGGAAGTCTGGAAGTTCATTTTTGACAAAGGATTTTTAGGTTTAATTATTCCTCAAGAGTTTAATGGAAAAGGCTTCTCTCACTTTGCCCATGCTATTATTGTTGGTAAGCTCTCTTCGGCCTCACAATTTTTAGGAATTGCAGCCATGGTTCCAAATTCTCTTGGACCGGGTGAACTGCTTTTAAAATATGGTACTGAGGAGCAAAAACAACACTACTTGCCCCGCCTTGCAAAAGGCAAAGAGATCCCATGCTTTGGATTAACATCAACAGTGGCAGGTTCTGATGCTGGATCTTTAGTTGATAATGGAATCGTTTGCTATGGCCAGTTTGATGGAAAAAAAGTACTAGGATTAAGGCTGAATTGGGAAAAACGCTACATCACTCTTGCCCCAATTGCTACTGTCATTGGTTTGGCCTTTAAGGCCTATGACCCTGATAACTTGCTTGCAGAGGACCACCCTCTTTACAAAAAAAATGACTTAGGGATTACTTGCGCATTGATCCCACGAAATACGGACGGTCTAAGTATAGGAACCCGACATAAACCAATAGGAGAGCCATTTCAAAATGGCCCCATCTTCGGTAAGGATGTCTTTATTCCAATGGACTGGGTCATTGGTGGTGACAAGATGATTGGCCATGGTTGGAGAATGCTTATGGAGTGTCTCAGCGTTGGCAGAGGAATTTCTCTTCCAGTAACAGGTGCATCTGCTACGCAAGCAATGCTTTTAACAACAAGCACATATTCACAAACGCGCGAGCAATTTGGAATACCGATTGCAAAAATGGAGGGAATCCAGGAGAAGCTTTCAAATCTTGCAACAAATGCATTTAGGGCAACCGCAAATATAAACCTCTCTACTTGGGCTCTTGATGCAGGCCACAGACCTTCCATTATTTCTGCGATTGTTAAATATAGAAATACACAGCTACTTCAAAGCTCTTCAATCGATGCAATGGATGTCCATGGCGGAAGAGCGGTCATGGAGGGCAAGAGAAATTATGTATCGAATGTTTATTCAGGTGCACCCGTTGCCATTACAGTTGAGGGGGCCAACATTCTAACAAGAAGCTTGATGATTTTTGGCCAAGGCCTAATTAGATGTCATAAAACAATGCTTGATGAGTTGAGAGCACTTCATGATGAAAGCAAAGACTCTATCAAAAGGTTTGACAAAGCACTAGTCATTCATGTCGGCAGTTTTATTAATAATATTGCCAGAGCAATTTTGTTTTCATGGTCTCGTGGACGACTAGCTAAACCATATGGGGACCACACTACCAAAGTCTATTATCGTAATCTTTCTGTATTGTCAGCCAAGTTTGCCTGTTTAACTGATATCGCCTCTCTGCTCTTAGGTGGCTCACTTAAAAGAAAAGAAATGATATCGGGAAGGTTTGCAGATTCGATTTCAGCAATGTACGAAATTAGTTCTTGCTTAAAACTTTATGAAGAGAAGTTTCTGAATGATGATTACGCAAAGACCATACTTAAGCTTTCAATTCTTAGACTCATTCAAGAGGCAGACACTTCAATGCTTCTAAATATTGAAAGCATGCCAATCAACAGAGTGGCTAAATGGTTGTTGAGGCTTTTGTTTTTTCCATTTTCAGTTACCGCTTCTAAAATTGACGACAAGCTGATTATCAATACTTCAAGAGCTGTTCTTGATACTGAGTGGATAGAAAAAAACCTATCAACATGCATTTGCGCTAACCTTAAAGACAAGCCTGATCACCCTTTTAACATTCTTTTCAAGGGCTTTGAGGCTGGAAAAGAATTAAAAGTTTTAAGAGATAAGGCAAAAAAAGCAGGGTACAAATACCAGCCCAGCATTACATTGGAGTTTTGGCTTCAAGGACTTGTTGATAATAAAACCCTAACAATAGAAGATCGAGAGAATTGGTTAAGGTTAAATGATTTAGTTCTCGAAGCATTAAAAGTTGATGACTATGAGAGTTTGGATAAATAAAGATTTGGGGTAACTATGAAAGAATTTTTTGATAAAGCCTTTACTAAGATTGCTGTATTAGGCTCTGGAACAATGGGTGGACAAATTGCTGCCCACTTTGCCAATTTAGGTTTTGAAACTCTGATGTTTGATACCAGTGAGGAAGCGCTATCAAAATCTATAGCAATGATGAAGAAATTAAAGCCTACGCCATTTGCAAGTCCCTCAGTTCCAGGCTTACTTAAGACATCAACCTATGAAAATTTAGATGCATTATCAAGTTGTGACTTCATCATAGAGTCTATTGTAGAAAATCTAGATATCAAAAAAAAGCTTTTTAAACAAATTTCACCACATGTTAATGAGAATGCCATTCTAGTAACGAATACATCTGGTTTGTCAATTCAAAAAATAGCTGAGTCAGCACCCGATAGTTTAAGGAGTCGAATTTTTGGCGTGCATTTCTTTAATCCTCCTAGATATTTGCCGCTGGTTGAACTCATTAGAACCTCATATAGCGACGAGAGTCTTTTAATAAAGGCTGAGGGTTTTATTACTTCAGCACTTGGTAAGGAGGTTGTTTATGCAAAAGATAGTCCTGCGTTTGTTGCCAATAGGATTGGTGTTTTCTCATTTATGGCAGTTCTGAGGCACGCAGAAAACTTTAACCTTTCTGCTGACACAGTAGATGCGTTGACTGGAAAGAGAATTGGAAGGCCTGCTAGTGCTACCTTTAGGACCCTGGATGTTGTTGGCCTTGATGTCATGGCTAACGTAGTTAAAAATATATATGAAAATGCGAAAGATGATCCCTGGATTGAGTTATTTCAACTTCCAGATTGGATCGAGGCTTTAATTGAGAAGGGCTCGTTAGGAAGTAAAACCCGAAAGGGAATCTATGAAAAAGTTGGTAAAGATATATTTGTCTTTGACCCTAAAGACGGAGAATATAGGCTCTCTGACAAAACGATTAGTCCCAAAGTTAAGAAAATAATAAAAGATAGTAGAACCATAGAAAATGCTCTTCTGGAGCTCTCTAAATGTGATGATCCACAAGCTCAATTCTTGTGGTCAGTTCATCGAGATGTATTTCATTACACTGCCTATCATCTTGAGCATGTTGCTGAAACTGCAAGATGTGTTGATTTAGCATTGAAGTCAGGATTTGCCTGGCAAAAAGGAATCTTTGAACAAGTTCAGATGACTGGTTGGTCTGAGGTAAGAGAGTTACTGAATCAAGACATTCAGGATGGAAAAACGCTTTCAAATCAAACCTTGCCAGCATGGGTCATGGATCAAGCTTTTGTCTATTCTGACGAGGGTGCATTTAATCCAAATAAGAATAAGTTTATTCCGAGGTCTTCTCATCCGGTCTATGAAAGGCAATTAAATAAGGCACTCCTTAATGGAGAAAAGAAAGGCCATCTAGATATCTTGATAGATGGTGAATCGACTAAATTAATTGACATAGGAGACGGTGTTGCTAGCGTTTCTTTTAAGACAAAAATGAATGTTTTAAGTTCCAGTGTATTAACTGAATTACCTGAATGCCTTGATTATCTGGAAAACAATGGCTTTCACGCCCTTATTTTTAAACAGGAACAAGAACATTTTTGTGCTGGCGCTAACCTCTATGAGGTTATTTCGGCAATTAAGCTTGGTCTGCTTGAAAAGGACCCTGGACTGTCATCTAAGGCAAAAAAGAAGGCTTTTGAGGTCATGCATCCTGAGCTCCCAAAACTTGGAAAACTATACTCAATTAAAAAAACGGTCCGCATGTTGCAAGATTTGTTGATGCGTCTTAAACATGGCAAAATATTAACCATAGCTGCGGTAGATGGGTTAGCTCTCGGAGGGGGCTGTGAGCTTTTACTTCACTGCAATAGAGTAGTTGCCTCAATGAACTCTTATATCGGTCTAGTGGAAGTTGGTATTGGAGGAATTCCTGCTGGTTGTGGTAGCAAGGAGATGGCGCTAAGGGCATATTTAAATAAAGAGTCTGATGATATATTTCCTCTGTTATCTAAACATTTTGAGCAGATTGCAATGGCAAAAGTCTCTGCTAGCGCTCTGGAAGCAAAGGAAATGGGATACCTGAAGACTGAAGATGTCATTATTGCTAATCCAAATGAATTACTTTACGTTGCAAAAAATCAAGCTTTAGCAATGCTAGAGTCAGGCTTCAGATCTCCATTGGATGACACATTCAAAGTAGTTGGTAAGGCTGGTTATGCAAACATCATGGCTCAAGTTGCCAACCTCTTTGAGGGAAACTTTATGTCCGAACATGATAAATATTGCATCTCTTCATTAGCCAAAGTGATGACAGGCTCGCTAGTTGAGGAGAACACTGTAGTGAATTCAAAAATGATATTAGATCTTGAAAGAAAATACTTTGTTGAGCTTTTGGGCACGCAGAAAACTCAAGACAGAATTGAGTTTATGCTTCGAAATAGTAAACCCCTTCGCAATTAACTGGAGAATATGATGAGAAAAGCTTATATTATTGATGCAAAAAGAACTCCAGTAGGAAAAGCCAGAGGATTACTATCCAAAACTAGAGCAGATGACTTATTGGTTCATGCCATACAAAGTGTGCTTAAAGCATCAGATTCAAGTGAAGAAATCAACAAAAGTATTGACGATATTATTGTTGGCTGTGCCATGCCAGAGGGCCCCCAAGGATTAAATATTGCTCGAATTGCTACACTACTTGCTGGTCTGCCAGATTCGACTCCTGCTTATACATTAAATAGATTTTGCTCGTCCGGGCTTCAATCCGTATCTAATGCTGCTGACCTAGTAAAATCTGGATCATCTGATCTGGTCATTGCTGCTGGCGTCGAAAGCATGAGTAGTGTTCCGATGACAGGCTTTAAGCCTTCAATGAACCCTAAAATTTTGTCTGATGAGAATATTTCTATTGCTTATGGTATGGGGCTGACAGCTGAGAAGGTAGTTCAGAAATATGGTATCACTAGAGAAGCCCAAGACCAATTTGCTTATGAGAGTCACCAAAAAGCTATTCATGCAAATAATAACGGCTTATTTGAGAATGAAATTGCTCCAATATCAACTGTCGAGGATAGCTATTCAGTTAAATCTAATGAGTATATAAAAAATACCAATCTTGTTTCTAAAGATGAAGGGCCCAGAAAAGATACAAGTCTAGAAATTCTAGCAAAACTTAGAACCGTATTTGCACAAGATGGTTCAGTTACGGCAGGAAACAGTTCGCAAATGTCAGATGCAGCCGCAGCTGTTCTTGTTGCCAGTGAAGAAGCTGTTGAAAAGTATAATCTAACGCCTAAGGCTGAATTTATGGGCTTTTCTGTAGCAGGTGTTCCGGCAGAAATTATGGGTATTGGTCCAGTCAAGGCAGTTCCAAAGGTTCTTAATTCTTTGAATCTTAGTCTTGATGACATTGGTTGGATAGAGCTTAATGAGGCTTTTGCTGCCCAATCCTTGGCTGTCATTAAGGAATTGAACCTTGACCCTGAAAAAGTGAATCCGCTTGGTGGAGCAATAGCACTTGGGCACCCTCTTGGAGCAACGGGCGCAATCAGAGTTGCGACGCTGATCTCAGCTATGCAAAGAGAAAAGATTGATTATGGTATGGTGACCATGTGTATTGGAACCGGAATGGGTGCAGCAGGGATTATTAAAAGATGCTAAATAGTTTATGACAAATCAAAACTACATTGACCGACTTAGACTGCCAATTATTCAGTCACCCATGTTTATTGTCTCAAACGCAAGGCTTGTAATCGCCTCATCAAAGGCAGGCATTGTTGGCTCTTTTCCGACCGCAAATTGCCGAACTTTAGAAGCTTTAGATCAAGAATTTACTAATATAAATCAAGCTCTAGGCTCCGGCAAGGATGCACTACCATGGGCAGTAAATATCATTGTCAGTAAAATGTATGCCAGGAGTAATGATGACATTGACTTAATTCTTAAGCATAAGCCGCCTATCGTCATTACCTCACTTGGAAACCCTAAAGATGTTGTCCAAAAAGTTCATGAATATGGCGGCCTAGTATATTCAGATGTTATTAATTTGTACCACTCAAAAAAGGCAATTAGCGCAGGAGTAGACGGCCTTATTCTGGTTTGCAACGGTGCAGGCGGTCATACTGGAGACTTGTCTCCATTTGCTTTTGTATCCGAGGTAAGAAATATATTTGATGGAACCATTATAGTTGGTGGAAGTATAAGCTCTGGCGAATCAATTCTAGCGATTCAGGCATTAGGTGCAGATTTAGCTTACATGGGAACGCGCTTTATTGCTACCGAAGAGAGTGATGCGACAGAAGACTACAAGCAAATGATTTTAAATGCCTCAGCGAGTGATATTATCAAGTCTAACAAAATTACAGGCGTTAACGGAAACTGGCTTGAGGAATCCCTTCAAAATGCTGGAATCTCTCCAAATGCTGGTGGAATTAAATCAACCATTGCCGATTTTAAGAAAATGCTTATGCCTCTTATAAAGCAGAAACTAAAGGTGGACTTTGATGTCAGCAAAGCCACTGCCAAGAGATGGAAGGACATTTTTTCTGCTGGCCAAGGCGTTGGATCTATTTCCAATGTACCAAGTGTTGAGGATTTAGTGATAGAATTAGAACAGCAGTATACTAAATCAAAAAGTCGAATCATATAGGGATAAATAGATGCTATCTAAGCCGGCCAAGAGAGATCTAAAACATAATAGAACAATTAAAGGCAAAGGCTATAAAAGAGAGGATGGGTTGTGGGATATAGAGGTCTTTCTGATTGACAGTAAAACCTACTCTTTTGAAAATATGCATCGAGGCTATATCAGTTCAGGAGAGCCTCTTCATGATATGGCGGTTAGATTGACTCTCAATGATGAAAGAAAAATTATTGATATTGAGGCAGTAATTAATGCCTCTCCTTATAATATTTGTCCACAAGCGGTTGAAAACTGTCAAAAATTGAAAGGGGAGTACTTAATTGCTGGATTCAATCGAAAAGTTATAAAAACGATGGGTGGAGAGAAGGGCTGTAGACACATTACCGATCTTTTAGCATATGCAGGAACAATTGCTTACCAAACGCTTTGGAAAGAAAAAACTGGCGGTGAAGCTAAGACTATTACTGAAGAAGAAGCTAAATCAATTGAAAAGAAGTTTGCAAACTCATGTTTTGCATTCAAAAAGGATGGAGAGGTTTATAATCAATACAAGGAAATATTAATAGGCAAACTTGAAAACAGTTAATACTGATTAAGGAGAAAAAATGGAGACAAAGATACCAAATAAACTTGAAGAAACAGAGTTTTTTAAAGAGCATGGAAATTTAGTAGAGTTCTTTGATAACTGTTGTAGAGAGCACAAAGGTAAAACAGCTTTTGAGAGTTTCGGTGTTGAATTGACCTATGAAGACCTGTCAGAAAAGGTTGACGCTTTTGCCTCATGGCTTAGCGGTAACTTTCAAGTGGGTGATAGAGTTGCAGTCATGATGCCTAATATGCTGGTTTATCCTCTTATAGTTTATGGTGCCTTAAAGGCAGGTATTGTTGTTGTCAATATTAATCCTCTTTATACCCAAAGGGAACTTGAACACGTACTAAGAGATAGTGAGGCTAAATTACTGTTGGTATGGGAGGGCGTTGCCAACGTAGCAGCAAAATCAGATCTCGCTAATGTAGAAAAAGTATTGGTAACAACTGTTGGAGATCTTCTTGGTTTCAAGGGCAAGATTATTAATTTAGTCACTAGAAAAGTAAAAAAGTTAGTCCCCAAATATCACATTGATGGTGCAACAATGTTTCTTGATGTTTTGAATAGCAATGAAGGCTCTAGTCCTGAATCATTAGATATTTCAATTGAAAGTACAGCTTTTCTTCAATATACTGGAGGAACAACAGGTGTTTCGAAAGGCGCTGTTCTGACGCACAGAAATATTCTTGCAAATATCATTCAAGCCTTCTTTACAATTGATCCCAAAATGTATGATGATTCAAGAAATGAGCAAAGAATCGCTATTTGCCCACTCCCTTTGTATCATATTTTTGCATTAACTGTGCATAACTTCATGTTGTTCCATATTGGTGGAAGAAGTGTCCTGATTACTAATCCTAGGGATCTAAAAACTTTCGTCTCAATAATGAAAAAACATAAATTTCACATGATTTCAGGTGTGAACACTCTTTATGAGGCGCTATTAAATTACGATGCCTTTAAGGAGCTAGATTTTAGTAATTTGCTCATGTCTTTGAGTGGTGGTATGGCTGCATTAGATACAACCGCAAAGAGATGGGCTGAGGTCACAAAATCTGTAATCTGGCAGGCGTATGGACTCACTGAAACATCACCACTGGTTAGTGTTAATGATTACAAGCAAACAGAATTTACAGGCTCCGTAGGTCTGCCTGCTGCCTATACTGAAATTGAAATTAGGGATGAAGACGGTAAAGCACTTTCAGAAACGAATGCTGTTGGAGAGCTTTGTGTCAGAGGACCACAGGTTATGAGTGGTTATTGGAAGTCTGAAGTCTCTGGTCTTGATGAAAATAACTGGTTTATGACCGGTGATATTGCTCGAATTGATGAAACGGGTAATATTTTTATTGTTGATCGAAAGAAGGACATGATTATTGTCTCAGGTTTTAACGTTTTTCCAAATGAAGTTGAAGCGGTTGTAAATGAACACCCTTCTGTTCTTGAATGTGGGTGTGTCGGAATAGAGGGTGAAGGTTCTCAAGAGCTCGTAAAAGTTTTTGTTGTCCTCCATGATGAGCAAACTGTAACTGAGGATGAAATTATAAGTTTTTGTAGGGAAAAGTTAACCGCTTATAAAGTTCCAAAGCATATAGAATTTATCAAAGAGATTCCAAAAACTAATGTTGGAAAAGTTCTAAGAAGAGAGCTGAAAGAAAACTAATAGATTTGGTTTTCTGACTTATAGTTTGAGCATCTATCACGAATATGGATTCTGAGTATCCCCTTTTAATTAAGCAAATTCTCACAAAATCTAGCGTTATGTCTTTTTCGCAAGAAATTGTAAGTAATCCAAATGTAAGGCTAAATTATCAGGAGTTCACTGGACGTCTTGGAAGGCTTGCCAATTCTCTAACTGCTATGGGCATTTCTGAAAAAATGCGCGTCGGCATTATGGATTGGGATACTCACCGCTATCTTGAGTATTTTTTTGCTGTGCCCATGATGGGGGCAGTTTTGCACACAATCAATGTACGTTTATCACCGAAGCAAGTTCTTTATACGATTAATCATGCCCGGCCTGATCTAATAATTGTTCATCAGGACTTTATGCCCTAATTGAAGAACTTAAGTTAGAATTTGAGCGCGAAATAATAATCATCCCGATTGGTTATGGTGAAAAGTATGAAGAATGGATAAGTCGTTCATCAACTAGTTTTAATTTTCCAGAATTTGATGAAAATAGAACTGCAACACTGTTTTATACAACTGGGACAACAGGTGATCCAAAAGGAGTCACTTATTCACATCGCCAGTTAGTTCTTCACACATTAGGCTTATTAGCTGGGTTTGGTTCATTTTCAGGAGACTCTGGATTACATCGTGATGATGTCTATATGCCACTCACACCACTATTCCATGTTCATGGGTGGGGCTTTCCTTATGCTGCTACAATGTTGGGACTTCGTCAGGTTTATCCTAATCGTTACGACCCTGAGACTATATTGCAACTAATCGATTCTGAAGCAGTGACATTTTCACATTGTGTTCCTACTGTTTTATCAATGTTATTAGATCATCCGAATAGTAAAAAAGTAAATTTGAGTCGATGGAAAGTAATAATTGGAGGATCTGCCCTATCAAAGAGTTTGCAGAGTCGTGCTTCTGAATTTGGCATAAGATTGCATGCAGCTTATGGCATGTCAGAAACCTGCCCATTTTTAACAGTTGCAGATTTATCTAGTACTGATCCAGATGCTCAATCCCAAACTGGGTTTCCAGGCCCACTGGTGGACCTGCGTGTTGTATCTCCAAATATGCAAGATGTTCCTCATGATGGATTAACAACAGGTGAAATTGTTGTAAAGGCCCCCTGGTTGACTAATGGATATATGGACAACCCTAAGGCATCGAAAGATCTTTGGAGAAATAGTTATCTCCATACTGGGGATGTTGGATATATTCGTGAAAATGGATCATTGCAAGTTACTGATCGTCTCAAAGATGTTATCAAAACTGGTGGTGAATGGATTTCATCGCTTACACTTGAAAATATTGCATCGTCATGTTCAAACATTGAAGAAGTTGCAGCTATTGGTATCCCTAATCAAAAGTGGGGTGAAAGAGCAGTTTTAGTTGTAAAACTTTTGAATAATGCAAATCCAGATCTTGTTAGAAAAGATTTAATGAGAAAATTTCGAGAACATTTTGAATTAGGAGAAATATCTAAATGGGCAATTCCCGATAACATTTTTTTTGTCGAGCAACTCCCCAAAACAAGCGTTGGTAAGCTTGATAAAAAGGTGATGCGCAAATATGTTTTAACTCTTAATGAAACAAATAATGACAGATAGACAGATTAGAATCAAAGCACTAATAAAATCCATTATTAGTTATCTTGATAAGCATCGAGCAGATATGTCAGGAGTTGAAATGACATTGAGAAAATTAGAGAAAATTGATCTATCTGATCAGCAACTTGTTGATATTAACCCAAAAGGAACTAGACATGAGCGAGTTTTGAATAAAGCAATTTCTGAAATAAATGCACAACAGCTTAATGAGATTGCAAGTTGCCTTTATGCAGCAAAGGATGACCTTGTTTGGTTAGAAGATAATTTACAATATTATCAACCTGGGGCAAATCTGGGGCCAGGTTACAAAAATTGCAACCTTCATACTCTGTTAATTGGCCCTAACTCTTGTGGATATCAAAGTGATGACTTTCTCCTGGGCGTCTTTATGCTTGGACCACGAACACTCTATCGTGATCATAAGCATGATGCACCAGAGTTATATCTTAACCTTTCAGATAAATCAGGTTGGCGATTTGAATTGGGAGAATGGAAAGACTATCCAGCTGGTTCATTTATTTGGAACGCACCTAGAGAGCGACATGCTGCTCGAGTTTATGAACAACCTTTTATATCCGTATTTGCTTGGCTTGAAAATGTTAATTCGCCATGTCAAGTTCTCCATTTTGATGATTGGGACGAAATTGAGCAAAGCCTCTCTAAATAATGGCATGATTCATTACTTATAATTATTGACTAGATCGAATGTATGCGCCCATTTCAGAAAGCTCGTCTTCAAATTTTTTGATTCGGGCTAGCATTTTTTTACCACCTTTAGTCATAATCTGTGAAACGAGAATTTCTGAGAATACAATTATTAGTAGTGGGCTAAGTAAGTGGTGTGGTGCAGGAGGCTGGAGGCTAGGAACTCTAACTTTTCCAAAAGAGTTAAGCTATATCAAAGATAGCATAAGAACTATTGCGAGTGAAACTTTTACCTCAGTTAGTGTACCTATTCAGTACGCTGCAATTAAAGCCTACACAGAGGACCATTCAGAGTTTCTAGAGCACTCTAGATTAATTCTAAAAACAATTGCAGAATATATTCATAAAGAGCTATCTTCTGTTGGATTAAAATGTCAAAAACCTGAAGGTGGTTTTTACATGATCTGCGATTTTTCGAATATTTCAAATATTACTTCTAAAATTAATGATGACAAAATTTTGTGTCAAAAAATACTCAATGAGGTCGGCTTTGCAATGCTACCTGGTTCAGATTTTGGCTTGAAAGCTGACAAATTATTAACACGCATCGCCTTTGTTGATTTTGATGGCTTAGCAGCACTCAAAATTATTAAAGACGATGATTTTTCTTCGAATAATTTATTAGATATAATTTGTCCACAAATTGTTAAAGGCGTTTCGGTTCTTAAAGAGTGGGTTCAAAATCAATAAAAATTATCAATATTAAATTAATAGTTATTTCAATCTATGAAATACAGAGTTGAATCAGATTTCTTGGGTGAAATGAAAATACCCAGTGATGCTTATTACGGTATTCATACCATGCGAGCAGTAGATAATTTTCCAATAGCTGACGTTGCAATTTCAGTTTACCCAAATATTGTAATAGCTTATGCCATGGTTAAACTGGCTTGTGCTCGTGCCAATAACCAGCTAGGATTATTAGATAATGATATCTACCATCCAATAGTCGCTGCTTGTGAGAGGATTATCAATGGTGAGTTCCATGATCAGTTTATTGTTGAAATAATCCAGGGTGGTGCGGGAACCTCAACCAATATGAATGCTAATGAAGTTATTGCTAATGTTGCACTCGAGTTAATTGGGAAAGAAAAGGGTGACTATGAAACAATATCACCGCTTAATCATGTCAATATGTCACAGTCAACGAATGACACCTATCCGACAGCTTTATTGGTTGGATTTTTGAAAGAGTATGACCCTCTATTGGAGGCAATCAAATCTCTTTCTGAGTCTTTTCATGCAAAAGGCGTCGAATTTGCCGACGTCATTAAAATGGGACGAACACAACTCCAAGATGCTGTTCCAATGAGTCTTGGACAGGAATTTACTGCTTTCGGTAATACATTGCTAGATGATATTAAAAGACTTAATGAGATGTCTCAACTATTTTTGGAGGTCAATTTAGGTGCCACAGCTATTGGAACAGGTATTAATAGTCATCTAGATTATCCAAAAATAGCGGTAGAAGCCTTGGCAGATTTATCTGGACTCCCTTTGGTTCTTGCTCCAAATCCAATTGCTGCAACATCTGATACGAGTGCTTTTGTGTCATTCTCTTCTGTTCTTAAGCGAGTGGCCATAAAGCTTTCAAAAATCTCTAATGATTTAAGATTACTCTCTTCCGGCCCAATTGCTGGTTTTAATGAGATCAATCTTCCAGCAGTACAAGCAGGATCTTCAATTATGCCTGGAAAAGTTAATCCGGTAATTCCAGAGGCAGTCAATCAAACCGCTTTTCAGGTTATTGGAAATGATTTGGTCATTACATTAGCAGCAGAAGCTGGCCAAATGCAGCTCAATGCATTTGAACCTGTCTTAGCTGTTAATATTCTTCGTTCATTGCGCTACATGACTAATGCAATGGTCATGCTAAGAACAAAATGTGTCAATGGAATTACTGCGAATGTTGAAGTCTGCGCAAAATATGTTGAACAGAGTCCAGGTATAGCGACTTTCTTTACACCGCATTTAGGTTACAAAGAGTCAGCACGTATCGCTAAGAAATCACTTGCAGATGGAGTTACTGTGAGAGAAATCATCATTAAAGAAGGCTTGATGACTGAAGAACAGGTGAATGAAGTTTTGCATGTTGACAACCTCACAAAACCCAATATTCAATAATTTCGGTATCGTATAACGAGTATTATAATTTCAAATGTATTTATTCTTAGTTTGGAATAAATACAGTAAGAGTTATTTTCAATAATTAGAGGCAATATTTTGGCTAAGCTATACTTTTATTATTCTGCAATGAATGCTGGTAAATCAACTTCCCTTCTTCAGTCAGCATACAACTATAAAGAGAGGGGCATGACTCCTCTTATTCTTTCTGCAGCAATTGACAATCGTTATAGTGTAGGAAAAGTTACTTCAAGAATTGGTCTTGAAGCAGAGGCGCATCTCTTTCATAAAGATGATGACTTGTTCAAAATTCTTTCTGAACAAAATCTTAAAGAGCCTATTGATTGTGTTTTGATTGATGAGAGTCAATTCCTTAGTAGAGAGCAAGTCATGCAATTGGCAAAAGCTGTTGATAGCTTTGATGTTCCAGTTTTGTGTTATGGAATTCGCACAGACTTTCGTGGAGAGCTTTTTCCTGGCAGTCAACATCTCCTTGCATGGGCCGATAATCTCATTGAATTGAAGACCATTTGTCACTGTGGAAGTAAAGCAACGATGGTGGTTCGTATTGATGAAAATGGAAACGTTATTGAGGATGGAGATCAGGTGGTTATTGGTGGTAATGATCGATACCAGTCGATGTGCAGAAAGCACTTTGCCGAACATATTTGGAAAAGCTGATCGCTAGTAAACAGACTATATGCTATGAGTGAGCTAACTATCCTCTTTTTATTGCTAGGCTCTTTTTCAGGTTTTGTAGCAGGTCTGCTTGGTATTGGTGGTGGTCTAATAATTGTGCCAATACTCCTTTATTTATTAGCACCATCAATTGATCAATCAATCTTAATGCATACTTCAATTGGTACTGCACTAGCGGTCATTGTCTTTACATCTATCTCAAGTCTTTATGCGCACCATCGTCATGGGGCTATTCTTTGGAGAAACTTTGTTAAGCTTACTCCAACAATTTTAGTGGGCTCTTATAGTGGTGCTATTTTGGCTAAATATTTAAGCTTTGATTTTCTAAGGGTGTTCTTTGCCTTATTTGAAATTTGTGTTGCTTTAATTATGTGGTTCGGCATTAGCGCATCAGGCCATGCTGATAAGTTGTCAAGGTGGGTTTGGTCATTCGCGGGGTACGTTATAGGTTTGATTTCAGCCATGGTTGGGATTGGTGGAGGAACAATGACCACCCCATTCTTGGTGTATAACAATATTCAAATAAAAAATGCAATTGCTACTTCTGCAGCGGTAGGAATGCCTATTGCTATTGCTGGAAGCATTGGCTTTATGGTAGCTGGTTCATCTCAAGTTCTTCAAACTGGCGGCATTGGTTTTGTAAACTTTGAAGCGTTAATTACAATCGCTGTTTCAAGTGTTTTTTTTGCTCCATTAGGAGCAAAAGTGACGCACCTCATAGATAGCAATAAACTCAAAAAAGGGTTCTCAATTTTCTTGGCCTTTCTTGCAGCAATGGTTATTTTATTTTAAATAAAGATTTTCTTTTGAAATGAGTTATGACTCATCACCAGCAAAATTTAAAGCAACTGAGTTTATACAGTAACGCTTTCCAGTGGGCTGAGGTCCATCGGGAAAAACATGGCCTAAATGAGCATCACATGAGGAGCATCTTACTTCAATTCTCATATGACCTAGTGAATCATCTTCTAGCTGCTTTACACATTCACTATTGGCGAGTTCATAAAAGCTTGGCCAGCCACTTCCTGAGTCAAATTTAGTGCTAGATTCGAATAAAAGTGCGTCGCAACAGATGCAGTGATAGTGACCAGTTTCACTATGGTTGTAGTACTCACCAGAGAACGGTGGCTCTGTTCCACATTCTTGAGTGATATGATAGGCTTCGGGTGATAAATTATTCTTTTTGTCCATTCGTGTATTATAAGAGAAATTTAAGATCAACATCAATATCTAAAGTTAATATTTATGAAAGAATTTTTAGTCGGTGGTGCAATACGGGATAGAATTCTTGGTATCGCTAACGAGTCAACAGAAAAAGACTTTGTTGTAGTTGGGTCGTCTCCAGAAGAGATGAGTTCATTAGGATTTCGTCAGGTTGGGAAAGAGTTTCCAGTATTCCTTCATCCTGAAACGAAGGATGAGTATGCTCTGGCTCGTATAGAACGAAAGATTGGTAGGGGTTATAAGGGTTTTGCTTTTGATACAGCAAACTCTGTGACTTTGGAGCAGGATCTCTCTAGAAGAGATCTTACCATTAACGCCATAGCTCAAAATAAGGATGGAACTGGAGAATATATCGATCCCTTTGATGGAATCGAGGATTTAAAGCAGAAGAAACTTCGCCATGTATCTGATGCATTTACTGAGGATCCAGTGAGGGTTCTTAGGACGGCAAGATTTGCATCACGATTTGATTATCTTGGTTTTACAGTAGATCCTAAAACTCTTGACTTAATGAGAAAGATGGTCACTTCAGGTGAGGTAGATGCGCTTACTCCAGAGCGGGTTTTTAAGGAGATATCTCTTTCGATGGAGTCAAAGTCACCTTCAGTTTTCTTTGAACTTTTAATGGAGTCAGGCGCCTACCAAAGATTGTTTCCAATGCTGGAGGTTGTTCAAAATCAAAATTTTCAGATGCTAGATGTGCCAGATTTGGACCCTGAAGTAAAGTTCGCTCTCTGGCTATCTAATCAAAGCAGTACTAATATTGATTTGCTCTGCGAGCACCTTAAGTGCCCAAAAGATTTTCAGCAAATTGCTGAGCTTGTATCTACATGGCATCAATTTGCATCTGAATTCCTAAAGCATAGTCCTCAAGACGTATTAAATTTCTTTCTTAAAAGTGATGGGTTAAGGCGAAAAAAGAGGTTTGAAATTATTCTTACCGTTTTTGATAATCTTGGGTTAAATACAGCCCAAATTGTTCAATTACAAGTTCTACTTAACTCAATAAAGATTTCAGATTTAAAAAATTTGAATATTGCTCAAGAGCTATTAGAAGAAAGGTTGTCAGTTATTACTAGATTTCTCAAATCTGCAAAGTAGATCATAATCACAGTAATCACAGGCATTGGTTGTGGGTAAAACTTCTGCGACTCCTTCCTGAAATTTTTGACTTGCTGAATTGAGTTCTAGCTCCCACTCAGAAACCTGTTCATTCCATACCGGCATTCTTTTAATCGCTTGTTGACTTAATGGTAGATCAAATTTATTTTTTGTTATTGCCTTAAATTGACAATCTTTGGAGTTAACAGTTGCAAAGGCGATCCCAGCTACTGGATTAGTAATGGCGTAGATTGGAAGTTGAGCCTGATCTAAAGGATCGCCAGTTAGCTGACTTAAACTGACGTTCTGACCTGTTTTATAATCAATGATGAGATTTGTACCATCTTTCATTTGATCCATTCGATCTATTCGAGTAGAAAATTGAAGACCATTAACATCAACTTTGGACTCTGACTCTGTCTTGATGACTTGAAAGTATTCTCGATTTTTCTCAAGCTTAATATATTCATTGATAATTTTTATAAGCCTTTCCTTTTCAATTGATTTAAAGTTTGATTGAGAAATTAATTGAATGGCTGAATTAATATGTTTGTTGATTTCTTCCTGAAGTTTATCTTCAGGTAATTTTTTTAAATCTGAACTTGATGGTATTGCATTGAAAAAATTTTCTAATATTTTATGAACAAGGCTGCCCTGCTCAAGTCGACTGAGACCAATCTGAGGTTCATTAAATTCTTGAATATTTAGTCTACTAACAAACCCTTTGAAGCTACAACTTATTTGATCTTGGAGGGTTGCTACACCTCTCTTAATTTCAAAATTATCTAGCTCTGGAGCAATAAAATCATCCAATAATTCCATTTCTTTTGGAAGTGTTTCATGTCCAATGAAATTAGGATAATCCTCAAAATCTAAATAGGGTGAAGGGAGCTCATCGCGACTATTAGAGGTTTTGGAATAGCTAATTATTAGACTGCTACTAAGGTTTAATAGGTTATTAAGACTTACCTCGCTTTCTTTACTGATGAGTGTGAAACTTGTCTTTGGCAAACAATATTCAATAGAAGTTTTAGGAGGAATAAATAGGGGCATTTGTATTTTTCCTGGAAGGAAGTCGCTAGTCATACTGGAGACCCAGGCATAATCAAAGAATAATCCTTCAGCTTCCAATGAACCTAATATGTAAATATTAGCGGGGCCACTTTGAGGCTGGAATATAACTGCATTCATATGGGCAGTTAAAATTTCTATCACATCTTTAAGAGAGGATTTTTTGTAAAATGTTGACATCTTATTAAGGATCAAGCTTTCCACTTGATACTTTTCAAAAATTTGATACTCACTACTTGAAAGAGTTCGATCTGAAGTAAAGCCCCAGATAAGTAGCATTGAGTTGATTGCCTCTAATGAATCCTCTAAAGCTAATTTATTCGCAAATTCAAGAGTACTGATTGAAATCAAAATCTCTTTGAGCAATGAAGAGTCACTACACAATTCAATAACTTTTTTTGATTTACTCTTTTTAGAGTTAATTTTTAGAATTTTATTCACAAGCAGTGCGCGATTATTTTGCTCACTTCTTGCGCCTTTGATATATGGTGATGTAATTACCTGTATTAACAATTCATGTTCGACAAGACCATTAATAAGTTGAGAAGATAACTTCGTCATGGAAAAAAGATTTTTAATTAGAGGGTAATTGCTGAGCGGAACTCCCAAAGATATGTTGTAGGGCTTTTGATGAGTTTCAATGAGGTGGGACGAGAACTCAAGATCAAAGGATGATCTCACTATGTGTTGCAAGTCATTTAAATTTGGGATGACAATACCAATTTTTTTTTCTGGATTATTGAGATTGATTTCTTTGGCCCATTTTGCTATTGTGTTTAATTCAGACTCTTGATCAGTGAATGAATAATTCTTTGAATGATTCATTATTTTACGACTTGAGAGTGGTAGGCATTTAAGGGTTTTGAAGAGCATTCTTTGCTCGGGCGTTGGTTCATTGAAACCATATTGGTAATATTGTTCTTCACTGTCTAGTACGTTCTTAAAATTGCCCAAAGACAAGCTAAAAATATCAGTTTGATCTATGCAAAGATTGTTATCTTTAAATTTTTCATATCTATCGATTAATTCAATGTAAAGCCTAGATGTAATGGATGGAAAAGTTTTTATTTCAGCAACTGAAATGCCATAGCTCTTAGAGAGTCTGTAGCATTTAATTAGCTCATCAATAAAAGTGTCAGGATTTTTAACAGAACTATCTTTACAAAACTTTTTTAACATGAACCTTAACTCAAGTTGGCTTAGTAGGCGATATTCTTTTGTTGGATGATTAGATCTCCAGAACTTTTCAATCCAAGATTGATAAGAGAATATTTTTGGCATTTTGGAAGTGCCACTTTTAAGCCGCATTGATTGCTTAATAGCAAGAGCTTGACGATTATTCGCAGCAATAATCGTATCTTTTGACTGAATATCTGAGAGATCTATATTAACTCTCATTATTCATTTCAAATACCTCGTCTAAATACATACAGAGTTCAGGAACACCTTCCTTTTTTAAAGATGAGAAGAGCTGGACATTGACTGAAGGAAAATCTTTGACCGCTTTCATAACTGAGAGTCTAGCGGAACTTGCAGCACCCTTTTTTAATTTATCAGATTTAGTTAATAAGATGTTTACTGAGACTTTACTGTTTACACACCACTCCAACATCATTTGGTCGAAAGGTTTAAGAGGATGGCGGCAATCCATTACCAGTATAGCGGCCTTGATACATTTACGATTATCAAAGTATTGACTCATATTCTGATGCCAATCCCGCTTAACTGAATCCGGAACTTTGGCGTAGCCATAACCTGGCAGGTCAACAAGTCTTCGTTCATTATCAAGCTCAAAGAAAACAAGGTGCTGAGTTCTGCCCGGTGTCCTGCTGACTTTAGCCAATTTCTTTTGTTCAGTGAGTGTGTTGATTGCACTGGATTTTCCTGCATTAGAGCGGCCTGCAAAAATCACCTCATAGCCACTATCATTAGGACAGCCTTTAAGAGAAGGACACGATAAGAGAAATTTAGCTTGACGGTAGGAATTATGCATAATTCAAGTATTGCGAGGCTTTTAATCCATTATATAATCTTTATTTATTGAGTTCTCATTACATTCTAATCTTATAGGTAATTTTGACGACATATGGATAACGAAATATATCTAAAAAGAAAATATAAGCATTTTTCTGAAGACGATAATTTAAATGAACCTTTAGCTATATACAATGCTAAAGTGCATCGAGACTGGATTGATTACAATGGTCATATGAGTGAATCCTTTTACCTCTATGCATTTGGTGATGCGTCTGATGCTTTATTTCAATATATAGGGATTGATAATAACTATAGGCTGGCTGGACAATCCTTCTATACAGTTGAAACTCACATTAATTACTATTTGGAGGCTTCTGAGGAAGAACCCTTAACCTTTGCAACACAAATATTAGGACTAGATTCGAAAAGGCTTCACATTTTTCATCAGATGTTCCATGAAGTCACTGGAAGCCTATTAGCTACCACAGAACAAATGTTAATCCATGTAGATATGAAGAAAGCAAAAGCAAGCGAGATTAGCCCTTCTGTGTTTGCAATTCTTGAAAAAATATGGGAATCTCACCAAAAATTAACGTTACCCAAGCAAAAGGGGCGTGTAATGAGCGTTAATAAATAAATTAATTTAATCTAAGGATAAAAAATGGATTTTGGACTGTCAAATGAGCAACAAATGATTATTGATTCTGTCAAAAGTTTTGTTGAAAAGGAGCTCTATCCCCATGAAGATGAAGTTGAAAAGAGCAATAAGATCGAAGATTCAGTTGTAGAGAAAATAAAGCAAAAAGCTATTGAAAGTGGTATTTATGCATGCAATATGCCTGAAATTCATGGTGGAGGTGGACTTGATACATTAACATTATGTCTTTTAGAGAAAGAATTGGGAAAAGCTAATTTTGGACTTCAGTACATTGTCGCAAGGCCAAGTAATATTTTATTGGCTTGTAAAGGGTCTCAAGTAGATAATTACCTTCTACCCACTATTCGAGGAGAAAAGGTTGACTGTCTTGCAATGACAGAGCCTAATGCTGGTTCAGATGTCCGTTCTATGAAGTGTAAAGCTGAGCGAGATGGTGAGGATTTTGTAATTAATGGGTCTAAGCATTTTATAAGTCATGCTGATATGGCTGACTTCGTAATTTTATTTGCAGCTTCAGGGGTTGAGCAAACTTCTAGGGGTGAGAAAAAAAAGATTACTAGTTTTTTAGTTGATATGGGCACTCCTGGTTTTTCTGTTGAGCCTGGATATAACAGTGTCTCTCATAGAGGCTATCATAATTTTATATTGAATTTTGATAACTGCCGCGTCCACGAATCTCAAGTCCTGGGAGATGTTGATCATGGTTTTGATGTAGCTAATGAGTGGTTAGGTGCTACTCGGTTATCTGTTGCTGCAATGTGTCTTGGTAGAGCTGAAAGAGCTTTACAGATTGCCACAGAGTGGGCTGCGACACGAGAACAATTTGGTCAACGTATTGGGAAATTTCAAGGTGTCTCTTTTAAGCTTGCCGATATGTCAATGGAACTTCAGGCTGCTGAACTCTTAACGCTTAAGGCTGCTTGGAAAGATACTCAAGGAGAAATGACTAATAGTGATGCTGCTATGGCAAAACTAAAGGCTACTGAAACACTTGCAATGATTTCAGATGAGGCCATTCAAATATTAGGTGGGATGGGCTTGATGGATGAACTTCCTTTGGAGAGGATATGGCGCGATCATCGAGTTGAAAGAATCTGGGATGGTACTAGCGAAATTCAAAGACACATTATTTCTAGATCACTTCTAAGGCCATTTGAGTAGTTTGTTATGAGCAGAAGTGACTTGCATCGATTAATATCTCCAAAATCAATTGCTGTAGTTGGAAATCGAGGTGCTGATTTTGCTATTAAAGAGTCTAAGAAGTTAGGTTTTAATCATCAAATATGGTCTGTGCATCCAACATTGGATAGTCTTGAAGGTATTCAATGTTATCGTGACATTAAAGATTTGCCAGAGGCTCCTGATGCAACGTTTATCGCTGTTAATGCAGAGTCAGCTATCGAAATCGTTTCTGATCTCAAGTCAATGGGCGGCGGCGGAGCGGTTTTATATGCCTCCGGATTTGCAGAGGTTGGTGATGAGGGCGTTAAACGAAATCAGAGATTAGTCGAGGCGGCAGATGGAATGCCGCTCATTGGCCCAAACTGTTACGGATTCATTAATAGCTTGGATAGATTTGCACTTTGGCCTGATGTTCATGGATGTGAGCCTGTCAAAGAGGGTGTTGCAATTATTACTCAAAGCGGCAATATTGGCCTAAATATGACTATGCAGTCTTCTGGACTTCCAATCGCCTACATGTTTACGCTAGGTAATCAATCAAACACAAATATTGCAGATATTATTCATGCAATGTTAGATGACTCAAGAGTTAATGCCATTGGGCTTCATATTGAGGGCATTAATGATATAGCATCATTTGATAATGCTGCCAGAAGAGCAATTAAAATGAAGGTGCCAATCATTGCAATTAAATCAGGAAAAACTTTAGCTTCTGCAAAGATTGCGCTCAGTCATACAAGCTCATTGACAGGGTCAGATGAATTGTTTAGTTTCTTTTTTGAAAGACTCGGTATCGCCCGAGTCAATTCAGTTCCTGAGTTTCTTGAAACTCTGAAGCTGCTCAGTGTTTTAGGAGTGATTGACCATCATGGAGTTGCCTCTATGAGCTGCTCAGGGGGTGAGGCGGGGATGATGGCCGATCTAATTGATGGCATGGAGATTACATTTCCAAGCCTCACTGATTCTCACAAAAATAAAGTCAAACAAACACTGAATGAATATGTTGAGGTAGATAATCCACTGGATTATCATACATTTGTTTGGGGTGATCGAAAAAAAACATCAGAGTGTTTTAAACAAATGATTAATGGAAGTTTTGCTGCCACTATGTTGCTTTTAGATTGGCCAAAAACGCCAGAATCTGAACAGAAAGATTGGGACACAACGCTTTTGGCCCTTTCTGATGCAATCACTGGAACAAGTGAAAAAGCAATCGTGCTTGCATCGATGGCAGACTGCATGCCGAAACGAATTATAGATGAATGCCTAAACTTTGGAATTACACCAATGGTTGGCTTAGATACTTGCCTTAAGGCGCTCAATCATTCTTACAAAATTGGCTGCGCTTTTAAGAAAAATGAAGTCCCAGAAATAAACATACTTCAAACTCAAATAGAAAATAAAAACACTAAGCAACTAACTGAATATGAGGGTAAGCAACTGATTCAGGATTATGGCGTTTCAATTCCTAAGGGAGGGATCATAACTAATGTATCTGAGGCTTTAAAGGCTGCTGAAGAAATCACTTATCCAGTTACACTTAAAATTTCTGATACTGACGTGTCCCATAAGACTGAGCTTGGAGCTGTCAGGCTAAATATTCAAGACTCTGGAATGCTGGAGAAAGCTTGCCATGATTTGTTCAAAATGGGCCCTTCTTTATTAATTGAAAGAATGATTAATGATTCTGTGTGCGAACTAATCATTGGAGTTGACTATGATCCTACATTTGGAAAGTACGTCATTATTGGCGGCGGCGGTATTTTTGTTGAAATACTAAAAGATAGCTCAGTATTGCTATTACCTGCATCAAGGAGTGATGTTCTATTGGCACTCTCAAAACTCAAAGTGTATGCCTTGCTTGAGGGTTACAGAGGGAGTCCAAAGGGGGATATAGAATCCGTTGTCGATGCGGTTATCTCAATCATTGCGTTAATTCAAAAAAATGATGTTTTAGAGTTGGACATCAATCCACTGATTGTTTTGGAAGAGAAAAAAGGTGCTGTTGCAGCTGACGTACTTATCAGGTTAAATTCAGACTAGGAACTTTATATTGAGAGAATTATGAATAATGCTGTAAATTTTGAGTTGTATGATGAAGTGATGCTCATCACTTTGGACCGTCCAAAAGCGAATGCGATTGACGCCAAAACGAGCCATATGCTTGGGGAGGTTTTCATTCGTTTTAGGGATGATGACAGCCTACGAGTTGCTATCATTACTGGCGCTGGAGATCGTTTTTTTTGTGGAGGTTGGGACTTAAAAGCGGCATCAGAGGGAGAGGCTGTTGATGCAGATTTTGGGCCTGGAGGCTTTGCAGGACTTACTGAACTATGGGATTTAGATAAGCCAGTCATTGCCGCTGTCAATGGACTAGCGGTTGGCGGCGGCTTTGAGTTGGCGCTTGCAGCAGACCTGATTATTGCATCCAGTCATGCAGAGTTTTTTGTTCCTGAGGCTACCCTGGGGATCATTCCAGATAGTGGCGGCGTCTTAAGGCTCCCTCGCAGACTTCCAAGGGCAGTGGCTATGGACATGTTAATGACTGGGCGAAGAATGAATGTTGATGAAGCCAAACATTTTGGTCTTGTTAATCGAAGTTGCGACCCGGAGCATTTAATAAATGAGGCACTTGATTGGGCTCATCAGATTGCTCAGTCTGCCCCACTATCATTGGCTGCAATAAAGTCAGTTATTCGAGAAACTGAGACTATGGATTTAGAAAGTGCATATGAGTGTATGCGATCTGGAGAGATTGAAGCTTACCAGAAGATGCTTCGTTCAGAAGATGCTAAAGAGGGGACTCTCGCTTTTTCAGAAAAACGATCCCCAAAATGGAAAGGAAAATAACAAATTAGAAATTGGTATAATCAATTGGTCTGTTTTTGATAGGGTGTTTATTAAATGAAGAAGATTTTATATATATTAATCACTTTTATTTTTGCTACTTTCTCTGTGAGCTCACTCGCTAATAGTGAAGGAGAGGCAATGTATAGTGCATTGGGATGTGCCAGTTGCCATGGTGCAAATGGCCGCTCTAGTGACGACTCTATCCCTTCTCTAGCAGGCAAAGATGTTGATTGGATTGTTCAACAGCTTGAGTATTTTCAATCTGGCGAAAGACAAAATGCGTACATGAATGCGATGGCTCCAATGGCTGAAGGCTTTGAGAGATCGATAGCAGAATATCTCTCAATTCAAGACCCTCAAAAATAAATCTTTTCTTTTAAATTTTGCATCATTAGAGGGTTTCTTATCCTCAATTTATAACGTATAATTTCACTGAATTTTTTGGAGATTGAGAATGAAAAAAATCATTATTATTTTAGCTTCTTTACTTATCACCTCTTTGAGTAATCCGATCATAGCGGCAGGAGATGCTGAAGCAGGCCAAGCAAAAACTGCTACTTGTATGGGTTGTCATGGTCTTGCAGGAAACAGTACGATTCCAAACTTTCCTAAATTAGCTGGCCAGGGTGAAACTTACATTTTAAAGCAGCTACAATATTTCAAGTCAGGTGAAAGAGAGAATGCAATGATGGCGGGTGTCGCTTCAATGCTTTCTGATCAAGACATGGAAGATATTGCAGCTTACTACTCAATCCAAACGATTAGCGAAAATTCTGCTAAGGGCTCAGAGGAAATGATTGAGCTTGGTAGAAAAATTTATGTGGGTGGCAAGATGGACACTCAAACGACAGCATGTATCGCTTGCCATGGAGCCAAAGGAAAAGGAATTCCAACAGCTGGTTTCCCGGCTGTAGCGGCTCAGCATGCAGACTATACAGCCTCTCAACTAAAGGCTTTCCGTCAGTATTCTATTAACGTACAGACCGGTTCTGAGGGCGTTGAAAGAGTCAATGCGATGATGAACAATGTTGCGATGGGCTTAACAAACGAAGAGATTGACGCATTGTCTCAGTATATCGCGGGACTCCATTAACACTTGAGAGTTGTTGGGCTAAATTTTATTTAGTCCATCCTCTCTGTATTTCCATCTACTGTCATTATTTGACCTGAAACTCTCTTGGCTTCTTCGGACAGAAGAAAGACAACCATATTGGCAATATCCTCCTTGTCAACGAATGTTTTAAGTGAGACCATACTCTCAAAATCCTCTCTGAGCTCCTTTTCATCAACGCTGAGAGATTCTGACTTTGCTTTTATGACTCGGTCAATTCGATCCCCTGAAACTGATCCAGGGCAAATCGCATTGACTCGAATATTGAAATCGCCAAGCTCCATGGCCAAGGATTTTGTCACTCCAATAATGGCCCACTTAGAGGCCGCATAAGGGGTCCTTAAAGGGAATCCAAAAATTCCTGCTGTAGAAGACAGGTTGACAATTGAGCCGCCACTCCTCTTTAGGAGAGGGATTGCATCTTTTGTAAAATAGAAATGACTATTTAAATTGGTATCGATTGTGTTTTTCCAGTCATCAACTGAGACATCTTCCATCATTCCAGTTGGCCCAGCAATACCAACATTATTAATTAAAGCGCTAATACTGGATACTTTATTTGAGAGAGATTCAAAGTATTGGGCAACTGATTCAGGGTCACTCGCATTGATATTTTCTATGAATAATCTTTTATTGATGAGTGGGTGCTTGTTGAGCTCGTCAATTTTTTTTTGATTGATGTCAGAGGCATAGACCGTATATCCTTTCTCTAGCAATGTGTTCGCAATGCACCAGCCAATCCCATCTGCCGCTGCTGATATAACTACATTTTTGCTCACAGCGCCACAGTCTAATGTGTTTTTGTGAGTGCTACAGAGAGCTCATCTGAGGTGATATAGCCTTTCGTTGTTCCTTTTTTATCAACGACCTCGATTGTTGACCTGTCCTTTAATACCTTAGGGACTAGATCTTCAATAAAAGTATCCTCATCATATTTGTAAGTTGAAGATGGTTTTGTTGAGGATTTGTCAAATTTATCAAGCTTTGTCATGATTGTTTTAGCTCTGAGAACTTTTGAGCGATTGACATCTTTGACGAATGCTTTCACATAGTCGTCTGCAGGATTTAAGATAATGTCCTCTGGCCTGCCCACCTGAACTAGCCTTCCACCGTTCAGTATTCCAATGTGATCACCCAGTTTCAGGGATTCGTCCAGATCATGAGTGATGAATACAATTGTTTTTTTGAGTTTAGCTTGAAGGTCAACCAATTGGTTTTGCATTTCGCTTCTGATGAGAGGGTCTAATGCACTAAAAGCCTCATCCATTAAAAGAATTTCTGGGTCAGTTGCAAGGGCTCTTGCAAGTCCCACCCTCTGCTGCATGCCTCCGGAGAGTTGCGCAGGATATTGATGTTCAAATCCATCAAGTCCAACTGCACTGATTTGACCTTGAGCAATTTCGCGTCTCTGGTCCTCTGGCACCTCTTGAATCTCGAGGCCATAGGCCACATTCTCAATAATGGTTTTGTGAGGGAAAAGCCCAAAGCGCTGAAAAACCATACTCATGGTTTTTTTTCTGAACTCTAGGATTTCTTTTTCATCCAAAGTGCATACATCAACGTTATTGACTAAAACTTCACCCGCGGTAGGATCAATAAGCCTATTAATGTGCCTAATGAGGGTTGATTTTCCTGAGCCAGAAAGCCCCATGCATACAAATATTTCACCCTCCTCAATAGACAGAGAGACATTATCAAGGCCAACAGTATGACCCGTATCCTCCATCACTTGCTCTTTAGAGGCGCCATCTTTAACCATTGGCATTACTTGCTGAGGGTTAGGACCAAATATTTTATAAATATTATTTATTTCGATTTTTGACATAATAGGGGTCTATTTTGGTGGTTGGTTTCTGTCTTGAATTTTTTTACCATAAGCTTGGGTAATTCTATCTAGCACGATCGCTAGGAGAACAATTGCAAGTCCGGCTTCAGTTGCTTTACCAACGTTTAACTGTTGGAGTCCAAGTAGAACTTCGTCACCAAGTCCCCTCGTTCCAATCATGGATGCAATTACAACCATGGCTAATGCCATCATCGTGCACTGATTAATGCCCTGCATAATATTTGGAAGGGCAAGTGGTAGTTGGACGCCAAGTAGTTTCTGTCTTTTGCTTGCACCAAAGGCTTCAGCAGCCTCAATGACTTCAGTGTCAACTAAGGTAATTCCTAGGTCAGTTAAGCGAACTAGAGGCGGTACAGCATAAATAACGGTTGCAATAATTGCTGGAACTGCGCCTAATCCAAAAAGCATAATGCCAGGAATGAGGTAACAAAAGCTAGGAATGGTTTGCATTAAATCTAGAACGGGTAGTATTGCATTACGAAGTTTGTTGTTTCTTGCCATTGCAATACCTAGAGGAATACCAATAACAATACATATGAGAATTCCAATAATCATGATTGAGGTTGTTTCTATGGCTTTATCCCAAAACTTGGGATGAAGGAAGCCTATAAAAAATGTACAGATTCCTACGAAAACGGTTGTTCCAACTTTTCTTCCACTAGAAAAGAACACAATTGCAACAACGAGTGCGATGACCACTGGCCAAGGCAAAACAATTAAGAATTTTTTGAGTGATAGAATCGCACCAAGAAGAAAGTCATTGATTACTTCAAAGTAAATTCCATACTTTTCGTTGAAGACCTTGAAGCCATCATTAATCCATTTCATTAATGGAATATCTAGCCATTTTGGCCAATCATAAAGCCAACTGGGATCAGTTAAGAGCTCCATTACACTGTCGGGCTTCCTTTTAGATGAGTTGTAGCTTACAACTAAAAGCCAAACAAAGATTATGGGAAAAGTAAAGTACGTGAGAAATTTTCTTATCATGATGCTTATTCTATTTAAAAAAAGAGCCCACAAGTGGGCTCTTTTTTAGATTTTATCTAACTTATAGAGCTGCAGATACTTTAGCAGCTACGTCTGCTGGTACCCAAGCTTTCCATGTGTCATCGTTCGCTAAGTACTCCATTGCAGTTAGCTCCATATCACCATCTGACTCGTCTTCATAGAATGCAAGCAGTCTATTAACTTGTGCAGTTGGTATGCTATATGCTTCGATGAATGCAGTCTCATCAGGATGAGAATCAGCCCATGAGGCAAGAACTGACTTGTCTAAAGACATGTCTCTGTACTCCACTCCACAAGTTGGCTTCCATGCATCTGTTCCATTAGCCTTAATATCTTCAACAACAAC
>ENA-OSET01000769-OSET01000769.1-sediment-metagenome-genome-assembly--contig:-NODE-769-length-35110-cov-3.053236_pt1 | contig 35110 bp, 34 predicted proteins | sample MGYA00237882_ERZ534229 | MGnify/ENA primary metagenome ERZ534229 (study PRJEB26408, sample SAMN06266212) | sediment metagenome | isolation source: Hudson Canyon methane seep mesocosm | place: USA:Hudson... | reverse complement strand
TATAACCAGTCTTTTATTGCATGTCCTGTCCCGCTTGGCCACGGCCTAACATCTTTAATTTTAACAATTTTATAATCAACCAGCTCTGTTAAATCCAATGTTATATCACCCTCTTCAACAACAACATCATAAGCAATGATTACCTGGTTCATTTGAAAAAAACTGTAGACGCCAACCAATGACTTGACCTTGCCATTTAGACCTAACTCTTCTTTTACCTCTCTTAAAGCACCCTCTTCGGCTGTCTCACCAGGCTCATGAAATCCTGTAACAAGGCTGTACCAATGTTTTGGCCAACCAATGGCTTGGATTAAAATTACCTCGTCTTTACGATGGGTAATAGCGGCAAGGACTGGTGTTGGGTTGTTCCAATGAACGTATTCACAGTTCTCTTTTTGGCAGCTCTTTCGTTTCATGCCCCCCTCTATGGTTTCGCTTAACGGTGAAGAACAAATTGGGCAAAACTTATATTCAAAAGAGTCCATACGCCATACTCTAACTGATAGAAAACCTATTAATAGCTTTTTATAGCCGCCTACTCCTAGAGATCATCCTTAAAACAAGGGATAATGGTTTGTTTAAATTTGGAGCAGCTTATGTCTGTTTATTTGGTTTCGGTTTGTGAAATAACAAACATGAATGAGGGGTTAAAAGAGTACGCACAAAAATCTGCTGAGCTTATCCAAAAGTTTGGTGGTTCTTATGTTGTAAGGGGCCCGGCAAACGAGGTTTGTGAGGGCGAGATGTTGAACAACAAAAGTGTTATTATCACCGAGTTTCCTGATGTTGAGTCTGTGCATGCTTTTTGGAACAGCGATGAATATCGCGCTATTAAGCCAAAAAGAGAGGGCACCGGTATTTATGACATAGGGATTTACCCAGGGGTTGAGTAATTATTATGGCTTATGACGAAAACAATGTTTTTGCAAAAATTCTCTTAGAGGAGATGCCGTCTCATAGGGTTTATGAAGACGACAAGACCCTGGCTTTTATGGATATCATGCCAGTAGCCAAGGGGCACACCTTGGTCATCCCCAAAACAAAAGCAACCAATATTTTTGAAATGGATGAAGAGTATTTGGTGGCGGTTGCAAAAACCACAAAAAAAATTGCCGCTGCAATCAGACAATCGCTTGATCCTTCGGGGGTTATTATTACCCAACTTAACGGCAGCACCGCAGGTCAAACCGTTTTTCACTATCATATGCATGTTATACCCGTTTATGATCACGCCCCTTTTCAGCCCCACCCCTCGAGTGTTGAGGAATCAAAAACCCTTAGTTTAATAGCAACAACAATAAAAGAAGGCTTAGCTGCTGATGGCTGAACTACTAGACTTTATAAACAGCAATGCTTTGTTGGTTGGCGCCATGCTTACTGTTTTTTTATTAGCGGTTTTTAATGAGTTAAAAATTAAAGAAGGTGATATTTGTGGGCTCACCCCAATAGAGGCTGTAAAGCTAATAAACCAAAATGCTGTTGTTTATGATCTTAGAAGCCCAACCATCTATAACCAAAAACATATTATTGGCGCAACAAATATTGAGGCAGAAAGCCTGTTGGCAAATAATCATGATAATAAAAACTTGATGCTTTTGGTGTGTGAAAGCGGGGGTGTTAGCAAAAAAACAAGCCTATCATTACGCAAAAAAAACCTAGACAATATCTTTTACATAAAAGGTGGGCAAGCAGCCTGGGAAACTGGCTCGTTGCCCGTTAGCTCAAACAATGGATAATCAAGGAGGCACTATGGCGGAAGACGAAAATAAAAAGGAGAATGAAACTGAAAAGATTGTTGCTCTACAAACCATGTATATAAAAGATATTTCATTTGAAGCGCCGAACAGTCCTGGTGTTTTTTTAGAGTCTGATGTTTCTCCAGAGACAAAAATAAACCTATCAAACACCCACAACAAAATAGGAGACGACTCCTATGACGTCCAACTAAAGGTTAAAGTTGAGTCAACCTATGGGGAAAAAACAATGTTTGTTGCTGAGGTTGAACAAGCGGGTGTGTTTTTAATCAAGGGCTATAGCGAAGAAGAGATTAAAGGCCTTATTGCTGTTTTTTGCCCCAACACTTTGTTCCCTTTTATAAGAGAACTGGTCGCCTCTTTGGTAACCAAAGGTGGTTTTCCTGCGTTGCTCCTCCAGCCAATAAACTTTGACGCAATTTACTCTCAAGCTATAGAGGAAGCAGCATCAAAAACAACTAACTGATATGTTTAGTGATTCGTTTTTGGTTTTTGGGGCTGGCGCCTGGGGAACAGCTCTTGCGATACAGTTGTCTCGATCAAAACAAAAGGTCGTGCTGACTTCGTTTGACAAAAACAATCTGCTAGAAATAAAACAACACCAGGAAAATAAAAAGTACTTACCTGGCTTTCTGTTGCCCAAAGAAATAGGTGTGCAACCATACGACGCTGCTTTGGTAGAGCAAGCCGAGTCCATTATTATTTGTGTTAAAAGCCCTTATTTCTTGGCGGCCATCTCTTTACTTCATGAAACTATAGGAAATAAAAACTTACTTTGGGCAACCAAAGGGTTTGACCCGGAAACTGGTGAGCTCTTTTCTGTGGTTGTTGAAAGAACCCTTGGCCAAAAAACCCCTTATGCTGTGATCTCTGGGCCAACCTTTGCTGAAGAACTTGCAGCAGGCCGACCTGCTGCTATTACTTTAGCCACCAACAATATAAATAACCCGGACGCTTTAGCTAAACAAATGTCAAATAAAAGTCTGCGTGTTTACTTGTCGGGTGATCCGGTGGGTGTGCAGTTGGGTGGCGGTTTAAAAAACATAGTTGCTATTGCCGCTGGGGTTTCTGATGGATTAGAACTAGGTGCTAACGCGAGGGCGGCACTAGTGACAAGAGGGCTTGATGAAATAAAGCTGCTTGGCAAGGGTCTTGGTGGTAATGAAAAAACATTTATGGGTTTGTCTGGAATGGGTGACTTAATGCTTAGTTGCACTGATGACAAATCAAGAAACAGGCTTTTAGGGCTCTCTATTGGAAAGGACTTGTCTTTTGAAGCGGCTATAAAACTACAAAACGGTATCCCAGAAGGTGCTCACGCAATTAAAACTCTCGTTGAAAAAAACGTTATCTCAGACGAACAACCCATTATGTTTGCAGTTTACCAGCTTCTATACAGAGGTCTTGATGTTAAAAAAGTAGCGGAAGAGTTAATGTTAAGACCTATAAAAGGTGAGTTTTAAACCATCCTCGGGTAATTAAGCTGGCGCAGCGCCTCGAACAAAACTATTGCGACTGCATTTGAAAGGTTAATGCTTCTAGAGTCTTTTGCCATGGGTATTCTGATAACACCAAGGCAGTCTTCTGAGGACAGCACTTTTTTAGGAAGGCCTTTTGTTTCGTTTCCAAAAAGCAAGATGTCGCCCTTGTTAAACCTTGTTTTATATAGTGGTGTGCCGCCTTTTGTTGAGATCGCATAATATTTTTTGTTCGGGAGGTGTTTTTTCATTTCCTCTAAGTTGTTGTGGTTCAACACCATAGTAAGCTCTTTATAATCAAGGGCTGCTCTTCTTAAGCTTTTCTTTGTCATCTCAAAACCCAAGGGGTGTATTAGGTGCAAGGCTGTGCCTGTGTTTGCACAAAGTCTTATAATATTTCCTGTGTTGGGTGGAATTTCTGGCTGGTATAGTACAATATGCAACATAGCCTCAGTATGGTCAGCAAAAACATAATTTCAACAGAATTTTTAGGTCTTAATATGGCCTCCCCTGTTGTGCTGCTGTCTGGGTGTGTGGGCTTTGGAGATGAGTACACAAGACTTGATGGTTTTTCAAATGACTCCGTGGGCGGGGTGGTTTTAAAAGGAACAACCTTAAAACCCAGGCTTGGTAACAGCCCTCATCGGGTTATAGAAACCCCCTCTGGCATGCTTAACTCTATAGGGTTGCAAAACCCTGGGGCACATGAGGTTGTTAACAATATACTCCCTAGCCTTGAGCCTCTAGAAACCAATTATATTGCGAATGTTTCTGGGTCAACCATTGATGAGTATGTCGAGGTGTGTAGAGTTTTTGATCAATCCTCTGTGGCTGCCGTTGAGCTTAATATCTCATGTCCAAATGTTAAGGCGGGAGGCATGGAGTTTGGTAATGACCCTGAGATGTCAGCTAGAGTGGTGGACGCTTGTAAAAAAGTAACCTCAAAACCAATTATTACTAAGCTTTCACCAAACCAAACGGACATTCAACGCAATGCGCGCCTTTGTGTTGAAGCAGGAAGTGATGCTTTGTCTGTGATTAACACAATTACAGGGATGGCTATAGATATAAAATCTAGGTCTGCTGTTTTGGGCAACACTGCTGGGGGGCTTTCTGGGCCAGCCATAAAACCGATTGCCTTAAAAAAGGTTTTTGATGTGTATCAAATTACAAAAAAACACGGCGTTCCAATATTGGGTCAAGGAGGCATCTCTTCAGCTGAAGATGCTATTGAGTTTTTATTGGCTGGCGCAACAACGGTTGGCGTGGGCACGGCTTTGTTTTTTGACCCCTTGATTTGTGACAAAATTAATAAAGGTATTTCTAATTATTTAGAAACAAATAATTATACTTCTGTTAACAGCCTTGTCGGCGACATTGCCAAACAATAATAAGGGCCCTTGCGAGCCCCTTGTTCTTTTATTTGGTTAGCGTTCCAACAATATGTTTGATGATCCTATACGGGTCAGCGTTTGAGGCTGGCCTTCTGTCCTCAAGATAACCATTCCAATTATTGTCTATTGTATAGATTGGAATCCTAATGCTTGCACCTCTGTCGCTAATGCCGTATGAGAAAGTATTGATGCTTTGGGTTTCGTGGTCGCCTGTCAACCTTTTATCATTATCAGAACCATAAGCGGCAATGCCCTCACTGTGAGCCTCGCCTAGTTTTTCGCACAACGAATTCATAAGCTCCTCAGACCCTGAGTCCCTCATCTCGTTGTTTGAGAAGTTAGTGTGCATGCCGGACCCATTCCAGTCACCCTCTTGTGGTTTGGGGTGGGTGTTAACAGCTACTCCGAATTCTTCTGCCACCAGGTGAAGAAGGTACCTGCTCATCCAGAGGTCGTCTCCAGCTTTTAGTCCCTTGCCAAAGCACTGGTACTCCCACTGCCCAAGGGCCACTTCTGCATTGGTTCCTGTAATCTTTATACCCGCCTCAATGCAAGCATCCATATGAGCTTCTGAGATTTCTCGTCCCACAACATCCCCAGCGCCAACGCCGCAATAGTAGTCTCCTTGTGGCCTAGGTGTGCCGTCTTCCCAGCCTAAAATTGTTCCGTCTTCTGGGTTTGTAAAAAAATATTCTTGTTCAAAACCAAACCACCACTCGTCAGCAACATCGCCACACAGGCTTCTTGTGTTGCTAGGGTGAGGGCTTTTATCTGGTGACAAAACCTCACACATAACTAGGCTGTCGGAGTTTGCGGGGCCATTGTAAACCGAGGTTGGTTTTAACAAACAGTCTGAGCTTCCCCCTTCTGCTTGCTGAGTTGAGGACCCATCAAAAGACCAGTCAGGAAGGTCCGAGCCTAGGTTACCAGGTATGTCTTCATCTATTACTTTAACCTTGCTTCTAAGCATTGGCTCTGGCTTGTATCCGTCCAGCCATACGTATTCAAGTTTTTTCATTTTGCTCCTTTTGTGTTTTACACATATAAGTTACTTTTTAGGCTAGGCAATAGAGGGGTTAATCATGAGATAAACGACTCCGTTTCTTCAGCTTCCGCTTACTTGCATCTCTTAATCGGTTAAAAACCAGATGTTATTTTGCGCGTTGTAGGAATTACACCAAGCACTAACTATAATACTGTGGAAAGGTTTTTGAATCAATCAGAGATTGGCCCAAATTGGTGTGTTAAAAACAAAAGCAGGATATAATTCAAAAATCATAATCAGAAAGGCGATAACATTGGCTGCAAACAACATGGAAGACCTGGTTTCCCTTTGTAAAAGAAGGGGTTTTGTCTTTCGGTCCAACGAACTTTACGGCGGAATGCAGGGTCTTTATGATTATGGCCCTTTGGGTGTTGAACTAAAAAACAACTTAAAAGCAGCCTGGTGGTCCTCAATGGTTTATGAAAGAGATGATGTTGAGGGTTTGGATGCAGCGATCTTAAGTAAGCCCTCTGTTTTAAAGTTTTCTGGCCACGAAGATACTTTTACCGACCCACTAACTGACTGTCGGTCTTGTAAATCAAGGTGGCGTGCAGACAACCTGTCTGACAACAAGTGTCCTTCTTGTGGGTCTGACGATCTAACAGAACCAAGGCCTTTTAACCTTATGTTTAAAACAAACATTGGCCCCATTGATGATGGTCAGTCTTTTGCATATTTAAGGCCTGAAACAGCCCAACAAATTTTTATTAATTTTAAGAATGTTTTAGATTCAACATCAAGGTCTGTCCCTTTTGGTATAGCGCAAATAGGCAAGGCTTTTAGAAACGAGGTTAACCCAAGAAACTTTATTTTTAGGCTTAGAGAGTTTGAACAAATGGAGTTGGAGTTTTTTGTTGCCCCAGGGTCTGACGAAAAGTGGCATAAATATTGGGTTGAGAAAAGACTCGCCTGGTGGGTTAAGCAGGGGGTCTCAAACAAAAACATAAGCCTTTATGATGTACCAAAAAATGAGCTGTCACACTACTCAAAAAAAACCACAGACCTCATGTACGAGTTTCCACATGGTCTTGAAGAGCTTGAGGGAGTTGCAAACAGGACTGACTTTGACCTTGGTTCGCACACAAAAAACCCTAAAGATTTTAAAATAAGCTCCTCTGTCTTAGATAACAATGAGTCTACATCAAAACTAGGTGTGCTTGACAACAAGACAGGTGAGCGTTTTATTCCGTATGTTATAGAACCTTCTGCTGGCTTAGACCGTGGTGTTCTTGCTTTGCTGAATGAGGCATATAAAAAAGAATCTTTGGATAACAACAAAGAAAGAATTGTTCTCTCGTTAGCGCCCCACCTTGCTCCAATAAAGGCAGCAATTATCCCACTAAAGAAAAATAACGAAGAACTTGTTGAGCTTGCTCAACAATTAAAAACAAAACTTCAGGGGCTCAATCATGGGCGTGTGCTTCTTGAGAACACTGGAAACATTGGTAAAAACTACAGACGCCATGATGAGATAGGCACGCCTATTTGTATCACTGTTGATTTTGACACCCTTGAAAACGAGACAGTAACCATTAGAGACAGGGACACCATGGGTCAGAAGGTTGTTGGTCTTGAAGAGGTTGAAGGTGTGTTTGCAGAAACAATAAAACAAGCCTAGTCTCTCAGTATTTTTTATGTTGAACTTAAAAATATTTTTATGCTCGCTTGTTTATACTTTTTTGTTGTTTGTTAGTTTTATCTTAATAGCGCCTTTTGCCTTGTTACCAAAACCCTTAATGAACGAAGAGCGGAGGTGGTCTGTTGTAAAGCTTTGGGCGGATGTTAATTTTTATTTGTTGGAACATGTTTGTGGGATTAAATACAAGCTTTTAGGGCAGGAAAACATTCCAGATGAGCGTTGCGTTCTCTTTGTTAAACACTCTTCGGTGATGGAGATTTTTATTGGGTTGAGGTATTTTAGCCCCGCCTCTTGGGTTGGAAAACATGAGCTCATGTATCTTCCAATATTTAGGGGGGCATATAAAAAATTTAAACTAATCCCTGTTAAAAGAGGCATGGGTCGAACTGAGGTTGAAAGAGTTGTCAAACAGGGTTTGGACCGTTTAAACGAGAATAAGTGGTTAATTATTTTTCCTGAAGGACACAGAATGCCTTATAAGCAAACAAAAAAGTATGGTTTAAGCGGTTCATTACTGGCAAAAGGCTCGGGTAAGAACATCTTGCCTATAAGTCATAACGCAGGAAGGTATTGGAAAAGAAGGGGCTTGCTTAAACTTCCCGGAACAGTTTATTTTTCAATTGGTCCTGTTATTTCAACACAGGAAAAAACGATTGAAGAGATAAACAAAGCAGCCCAAACATGGATTCAGAATGAAATTTCAGTCATTGATGGGCTTTAGTATGTTTTTACTGTTTTCTTCTATGTTTATCGGGTTTTATATAAACATACTATTGGTTTCTAAGGCTTAAACATCAAGGTTAGAGACATTTAGGGCGTTTTCTTCAATAAACTGTCTTCTTGGGGCAACCTCATCTCCCATTAGTGTGGCAAACGCAATTTCAGCCTCAAGCTCATCCTCAAGTGTTACGCGGACCAATGATCTTGTGTCAGGGTCTAGCGTTGTGTCCCAAAGTTGTACTGGGTTCATTTCTCCCAGCCCTTTGTATCTTTGAATGCTTTGTCCTCGTTTTGACGTCGAGACAATGTGTTCCAAACATTCCTTTATAGAGCCAAACTTTTCTTGGTTGTTGTTTTTAACTAAAATCACCTTGTTTGGAAATGCTTTTTTGGTTTTTTGTTGTGTTTCAAAAAACTTGTACTCTGGTGATTTTAAAAACGTTATTGGAAGTTTTGCAGACAGGAGCGACCCATTAAGGCCTTCTTTAATCTCAAGATAAGAAAAGCCATCCTCATCGCTACATAGTTTAATGTTTGTTGTGGTGCCCTCCTTTTTTGAAATTCTTGCTGCTGTTCTCTTCAATCCTTTTACCCACAGCTCTAATTTCTTTTTGTTGTTTGTTTCAGTTTTAGTAATTGGTTTGTATTCAGACAACGCCATGGATGTGGTCGTCCCAATTTGTTTTCCCAACCTGGCTATGAGTAACGTTACCGCAATATAGTTATCAATTATGTTGTAAAGGCCGTCACCCTCTAACCCCTTTTTCTTCTTTGCTCTGCATACGCTTAAGTCGCTAATAGCGTTGTTAATAATTAAGCGGTTAAGCTCATCATCGCTGTTGACGTATTCTTCTTTTTTACCCCTTTTAAGTTTGTATAGTGGTGGTTGTGCAATGTATACGTTGCCGTTTCTAACCAACTCCGGTAACTCGTTATAAAAGAAAGTTAACAGCAGTGTCCTTATGTGAGACCCATCTACATCAGCATCTGTCATGATAATAACCTTGTGGTATCGAAGTTTGTTAATATCAAACTCATCTTCACCTATGCCACAGCCGAGCGCTTTTATTAGTGTTCCAATTTCAACAGATGAAAATATTTTATCTTTTTTTGCCTTCTGAACATTTAGTATTTTACCCTTGAGTGGAAGTATTGCCTGGGTTTTTCTGTCTCTGCCTTGTTTTGCAGAGCCACCGGCAGAGTCTCCTTCTACTAAGAATATTTCACTCAGTGCTGGGTCTTTTTCTTGGCAATCAGCAAGTTTGCCCGGAAGGCCTGCAATATCTAACGCACCCTTTCTTCTTGTCATCTCCCTTGCTTTTCGTGCCGCTTCTCTGGCCCTTGCTGAATCAATTATTTTTGAAATAATGGTTTTAGCTTCTTTTGGGTTCTCCATTAAAAATTCTTTTAGGTGTTTGTTTACGACCGACTCAACAGCTCCTTTGACTTCTGATGAAACCAGTTTATCTTTGGTTTGGGAGGAAAATTTTGGGTCTGGGTGTTTAATTGAAATAATGGCTGTCATTCCTTCTCTACAATCTTCGCCAGTAACGTTAATATCGTTTTTTGCTGCCTCTTTGCCTATATACGTATTAATTGTTCTAGTAAGGGCTCCTCTGTATCCAGCCAGGTGTGTTCCACCATCTTTTTGTCCAATTGTGTTGGCAAAGCAGTACATGTTTTCTCGGTAGCTTTCATTCCACTGAATAGCAATTTCAACTGTAATGTCTTGTTTTGTTGTTTTGTTTATATATACAACTGATTCATGTAGGGGTGTTTGGAGCTTGTTTAGGTGTTGAACAAAAGCCCTGATGCCCCCCTCAAAGTAAAACGTTTCATTTTTGCTAGTTCGGTCATCGGAAAGCTTGATTGTTAACCCAGAGTTAAGGAACGAAAGCTCTCTTAGCCTTTTTGCTAAAATTTCAAAATGAAAAACAGTGTTGGTAAAGGTTTTAGTGCTGGGCTTAAAGCTGATAGTTGTGCCACTTTTAGACGTTTTACCACCCTTTTTTAAGGGTTTGTTGGGAACGCCGTGTGTGTAGTCTTGTTCATACACATGCCCGTTTTTATGAATTCTCATATTTAGGGTTTCAGAAAGAGCGTTAACAACCGAGACACCCACACCATGCAGTCCCCCAGAAACCTTGTATGACTCGTCATCAAACTTCCCGCCTGCATGAAGCACTGTCATAATAACCTCTGCGGCTGATTTCTTCTCTCCCTTATGCTTATCAACCGGGATCCCTCTGCCATTGTCTTTAATTGTTATGGAGTCATCTTGGTGTATGGTAATGTCTATGTGGTCACAGTGTCCTGCTAGAGCCTCATCAACTGAATTGTCAACAACCTCAAAAACCATGTGGTGTAGGCCAGTTCCGTCGTCAGTATCACCAATATACATCCCTGGTCTTTTTCTAACTGCATCAAGACCTTTAAGCACCTTAATGCTAGAAGAGTCATATTTTTTTTGGGTATCTTTTTTCTTTTTTGGCATTGTTTTGCTTTGTTTAAAAAGCACTGTAATTATATCAAATATTTACTATTATTTTTGTTCTGGATATATGATTTTTCCGCTAATTTTTTTTGAAACACTATGGTGCACCAATGCTGTTATAAGTTGTTGATTTTTAAAGGTTTTTATAATCTTAAGGAGCCTACCAAAAGCTTTGTTATCAAGACCTGATTCAAGTTCGTCAAACAACATTGTGGAGAGTGTTTTTTTGCGCTTCTCAATGGCCATATTTAATGAAAAAACAAAAGCTATTGAGGCAAGCTTCTCCTCCCCATGAGAAGAGTATTTTTTTGTTTTTTTGTTTAAACACAAGAGCTTAAAATCTTCTTTTTGTGGTCCTTTGGATGTGTTTTTTAAGATCCTGTCTTTCGCCTCGTTTCTTAGCAAACAATCAAGATAGCTTTCTTCCTCCCAGCCCCTTATAAAACTAAAACCATACCCCGCGCCTAAAACCTCACTTGTCATCTCTTTAAAAAATGGCTTTGCCTGTGACAACAGCTCTTGCCTTGCTCTGCTAATCTTTTCTCCTGCTAATGAGAGAGGCTCATTCCATGAGCTAACCTCTCGTTGTACCCTACCCTTTGAGAGAGCCCTATTCCTTTGTGTGAGGCATTTTTTAAACTCTTTGTGGTTTTTTGCGTGGTTTGGTTCCACGTGGAACACAGCTCTGTCAATCAACCCCCTTCTATATGCAGGCGCCCCAGAAGAAACATTAATAATATTAGAGTCTACTACGCACAACGGGTTCTCTAGGTGTGCCTTTTGTTGTGAGATTCTTTTTTCATTTGCCTTGTGGGTGCTTGTTGTTTCTGCAACAGAAAGGCTTAGGCTTGTGGTTTGTCCGTTTGCTTTTTCGGCGGCCCCCATCAAAAGCATTTCTTTTTCGTTTGTTTTAATTAAGTCTTTTTTGTTGGTTGAAACAAAGGTTCTTCCATTTAATAACAAGCTGGCTGCCTCTAATAGCGAGGTTTTTCCGGTGCCATTGTCACCAACTATGTGTGTTACCCTTTCAAGCTTGTGTTTGTTGTTTTTAAGGCCCCTAAGGTTTTTGTGCGAAAGACGCTTAAGCAACCTAAAGCCTCATTGGCATAACAACATATTTGCTTTCAGGATCGCTCGGGTCTGTTATTAGTGCGCTTGAGTTTTCGTCGTTTAGACCCAGGCTTACGATTTCACCCTGACACGCTGATATGGCATCAATTAAATAAGAAACATTAAAACCAACAGACAAGGTGGCCCCCGTTTTATCAATTGGTATGGCCTCTGTCGCCTGTTCTTGTTCTGGGTTTTCTGATGATACGTTTAGCACGTCATCATCTAGATCAACCCTAACTCCTTTGAACTTTTCGTTTGCGAGTATTGAAACGCGCTGCAGGGCTGGTTTAATTTTTACAACATCTAAAAGAATGTTAATTGTTGTTTCTTCAGGAATTACCCTTGTGTAGTCAGGAAAGCTTCCGTCAATAAGCTTGGTAACCAGTGTTGTAGCGCCTATTTCAAAAACTGCCCTGTTATCAGAAAACGCTATTTTTAACTCTCCCTTGTCATTTATTATTCTTTGAATCTCTTGAACTGCCTTCCTAGGAAGAATGTAGCTCGACTCGTTGATTTTTGACCTTTCTATAGACACTTTAGATTTAGCAAGTCTGTGTCCATCAGTCCCAACAGAAACCAATGTGTTTGGTGAAAGCTCCAACAAAAGTCCGTTTAAGTAAAACCTCACATCTTGTTGTGCCATGGCGAACTGTGTCTTGTTAAACAACGTTTTGATTTCGTTTTGTTTTAGTGAAAAGGTTGTGTCAGTTCCTGTTGCGTCAAACAGTGGGAACTCGTTTGAGGAAAGCGTTTTAAGCTTAAAGCTGCTGTTAGAAGATGTAATTTTTAATGAAGACTCTGATACGATTATTTCAATATCTTGTTCTCCTAGGGACTTAATAATCTCAAAGGCCTTACGTCCTGGTATTGTGGTTACAAAGTCTTCATCAACATTCACGTTTTCAATGGTGCATGAGAGTTGAACTTCTAGATCTGTGGCTGTTAAGGTAAGGCTGTTCCCAGAACATTCCAAAAGTATGTGGCTTAAAATAGGCATTGTTTGCTTTCTTTCAACAACCCCAACTATTTGTTGAAGGCTATTAGATAAAAGAGAAGCCTTTATATTAATATTATTCATTATATATTCTTATTATTGTTATTAGTGTTGTTAGTATCTTAATATCTTAAATAGTCCTTTTAATTCAATCACTTATAGGCGTTTTAAAAAACATAAACTGTTGGTAAATACGTGTATCTGTGGATAAAATGTTAATAAATATTAGCTTATTATTTAGTAACAAGATATTCACAATAAGAGAAGTCTTTTAATGTTGTTGTAGTCTTCAACCATTTTCAAGTCATCGGCCATAAGCTCAGCAATTTTTTTACACGCATGAATAACTGTCGTATGATCCCTGCCCCCAAAAGACTCACCAATTTCAGGCAGACTATTTTTCGTTAGTTCTTTTGCGATGTACATCGCAAGCTGACGGGGACGAGTTATTGACCTGCTTCTTCTCTTCGAATGAAGATCAGAAACACGGATACTAAAATATTCAGCAGTAACTTTCTGAATGTTCTCAAGCGTGGTTTGCCTTACCTGCAGCGACAACAGGTCTCGAAGACACTCTTTTGCTAAATCTATTGTAACCTCTCTGCCGGTAAATCTTGAGCTTGCTATTATTTTTCTTAACGCACCCTCTAGTTCTCTAACATTAGATCTGATCCTTTTTGCTATAAAAAACGCAACATCTTCTGGCAGATCAAAGCCTTCAAGTTCAGACTTAACCATTAGAATGGCTACGCAGGTTTCCATTTCAGGGGGGTCAATACAAACGGTTAAACCCCAACCAAACCTAGACCTTAGTCTTTCTTCTAAGCCCCTAATTTCTTTGGGAAACTTATCACTGGTTATTATTATTTGGCTGTTTGATTCTAGTAAAACGTTGAAGGTATGAAAAAACTCCTCTTGGGATTTTTCTTTGCCTGCAAAAAACTGTATGTCGTCTATCAACAAAACGTCAAGAGAGCGGTAAACATTTTTAAAAACATTAAGAGCGTTGTGTTGTAACGCTGAAACCATTTCACCCACAAACCTTTCTGAGTGAACATAAGCAACCTTTTTTTCGGGGTGTTTTATTTTTATTTCGTTGCCAACACTATGCATTAAGTGTGTTTTACCCAGCCCAACACCACCATAAATAAAAAAAGGGTTATATGATGTTCCTGGGTTCTCTGTTATTTGTAGTGCGGCAGCACGCGCTAGCTGGTTGCTTTTCCCGCCCACAAAATTATCAAAAATATATTGTTTGTTTAGTGGCGCACCAACAGGGGTTTCTGTCTTTACTCTTGGGGTGTTGTTAGTAATGATAGACGCTGGTTCGTCACCAATTGATAATGCAATAGTCGCTTTCCCCGCTAGTTTTTTTGATGCTACTGTTTGGATTTTTTCTAAATAGTTTTTTTGAATCCAATTAACAACAAACTTGTTTGGTGCCAGCAGTGTAAGGCTTTGGGCCTCTTCGTCTTCAATCACCGAAAGGGGCTTAATCCAGGTGTTAAACTGTGATTCTGTTAGGTCTGACTTAAGTATTGATAAACAATCATCCCAGACCTTACTTTGCACTTTTTTCCCCTTTGGTTGTGTTTTTTTCACAAAAAACGTTAAGAAAATAAATACTATACTTAATGTAATAACTTATCCACAGGTTGTTTTTAAGTTGACATATTAAGGGCAGTTAAATAACCTTCTATGCCCAAAACAGCTTTTGTATCATGTTGTTTTTAAATAAACTTTTAATTAGTTATGAAAAGAACCTACCAACCAAGCAACTTAAAGAGAAAAAGAACACACGGCTTCAGGTCGCGCATGTCTACAAAGGCAGGCAGGCTTGTTATTAACAAAAGGCGAGCAAAAGGTAGAAAAAAGCTTTCCGTATAAGAGCAATGCTTCTTTCTGCTAAGATCGACTTTGGCAGGGTTCTTAAAAGCAAACCCATCAACAAAGACCACCTTTTTAAGGTGTATGCCACACAAAACAACCTTAAAAAAGCTCGGCTAGGCATAAGCCTACCTAAAGATAAAATTAAAAAAGCCACCAACAGGAACAAGTTAAAAAGAACAATAAGAAACTCCCTAGAGACCCTGTCGACCTTGTCGGTAGACATTGTTTTTGTTTACATCAGTAACGACGAGCCATATGATGCTAAAATTGTGAGAGAGAGCCTCGAGCACCACAAAAACAAGATCATAGAAACAGCGGAGATAAATTGGAAAACCTAAGAATAATCTTATGGGCTGGGTTCGCGATGTTGCTTTATGCAACATACAGCGAGTGGTCTTATGAGCCAGCAGAACAGCCGGCCACCAGTCAAGAGTATTCAGCCGAAACAGCCAGGTCTAACACAAGAATAGCAGACACAAACCAAGCAACAAACACCGCCAGACCACCAAACACCAATGGGGTGCTAGGTCTTTCTGACGCTATTCCAACAATAAGTAAAAACAACCCCGTTGAAGACACCGCGACGCCACCCCTAAGAACAGACGTTATTAAAAACAACGTATTAGAGCTCCACATAAACCCAAACAAAGGGGCGGACATTGTTGGCGCCAAGCTCATGACTTATCACCCAACAAAAAAAGAAACAAACACACCGGTTGAGCTCTTGTCGCTAAACACCGGAGCTTATCACTACTTTCAAACAGGGCTAATCTCTGTGTTAGGGGGAGACGAGGCCAACCACACCAGGCCGTTTAAAAAGCTTTCAAGCTCAGGCCCAAGAGACAATGGGGCCCAAATAAAATACGCCTATGATCTGGTTGACGACTCTTTTAATGCCACAGGCATAAGGGTTATTAAAACCTATAGGCTTAAAGAAGACTCGTTCACTGTTGACCTAGAATACGAGGTTATCAACAACTCTAATTCAAACTACGAATTTGTGCAGTATGCCCAACTGGTTAAAAAAAATGCAGAGGTGGAACGATCCATGTTTGATGTAGAGACCTACTCCTTTAATGGCGGTATCATCTACAATGGTGACAGTTACGAGAAGCTTGACGCGGACGACTTATCTGATAACCCCTACAACCAAACACACACCTCAGGATGGGCGGCAAACATCAAGCACCACTTTTTGGTTGCGCTTCTTCCGCCTGAGAACGAGCCCTTTAGGTTTGAAGCCACCCACAAAACAGAAGAACGACTTGATAAAATATCAGCAATCTCTCTTGAAACAAGAACCCTGTACCCGAGCGGAAAAGCAACGATTGGAACACAGTTATTTATTGGCCCCAAACTACAAAGCGAGCTTAGGAAAACAAGAGAGGGCCTAGAGCTAAGTGTTGACTTTGGAATGGTTTCGTTTTTGGCAACACCCCTTTTTTGGTTGCTGGAAAACATTCACAAGTACGTTGGTAATTGGGGGTTATCAATTATTTTAGTAACGCTACTCATTAAGCTTGTGTTTTTTAGGCTCACCGAAACCAGCGGCAAATCAATGGCAAAAATGAGAGACCTTGCCCCTCGGATTAAGGCAATTCAAGACAGGTACAAAGACGACAAACAAGCACAAAGCAAAGCCACGATGGAGCTATACCAAAAAGAAAAAGTAAACCCGTTGGCAGGGTGCTGGCCCATGCTGATCCAAATACCATTTTTTATTTCTTTCTACTGGGTGCTGCTTGAGAGCGTTGAGATTAGGCAGGCTCCATTCTTTCTTTGGATTGATGACCTGTCTTCCAGAGACCCTTATTTTATTTTACCAATCATGATGGGTCTGGGTATGTGGTTTCAACAAAAGCTCAACCCGGCACCACCTGATCCAACACAAGCAAAAGTTATGGCCTTTCTTCCTATTATGTTTACCGGAATGTTTGCGTGGTTCCCCTCTGGGCTGGTCCTTTATTGGCTAACCAACTCGCTGTTATCAATCGCCCAACAATGGAGAATTAACAAAAAATCCGGCACCAAGGTGAGCTCAGAGCCACCAGTATAAAAAACTAAATACCCTCTCTTGAGCAACAAGGTTAATAAACTTTCTGGAACCATAGCCGCACAAGCCTCAGCCCAAGGCGTGTCTGGAATATCTGTCATCAGGGTGTCTGGAGATAAGTGCAAAAACATAGCAAAAAAAGTTACGGGTAAAACACTTACTCACATGAGGGCCCAGCACACTGATTTTTTCGACAGTGACGGCGCTGTTATTGATAGTGTTGTTGTTCTATTTTTTGCTTCCCCAGCATCATACACAGGAGAAGACGTCTTAGAAATCAGCTGCCACGGAAGCATCGCGGTGGTGGATGAAATACTCAAAACGCTTTACGAGCAGGGCGCCAGACAAGCCAATGCTGGAGAGTTTACAAAAAGGGCATTTCTTAATGATAAGCTTGATTTAATTCAAGCCGAGGCTGTTGCAGACCTTATAGAAAGTGGGTCAGCAGAAACAGCAAGAGCTGCAAAAAACTCACTAGAGGGGCTTTTCTCAAAAAAAATTCTTGGTCTTTTGGATGCAATTACAGAGTTAAGAGCCAACGTTGAGGCTTCGCTGGACTTTCCCGAAGAGGACCTAGAACAAACGGGCCACAACCAAGGGGTTAAGAAGATGTTCTCTCAAACAAACAAGCACTACTTGTCTTTGTTAGAAGAAACAAAAGTTGCTTGCAAGATAAGAGAAGGCCTTGTTGTTGCCATCACAGGGGAGCCGAACGTTGGAAAGTCAACGCTTTTAAACCGCCTTTGCGGGCATGAGCGAGCCATTGTTAGCGAGACCCCTGGAACCACTAGGGACACCATTGAGGTAGAAACCACCATCAACGGATACAGGGTTTGTTTTATTGATACAGCGGGACTAAGAGAAACAACAGATGATGTTGAGCAAGAGGGTATTAGAAGGGCAAAAGAAACAATCAAGCAAGCAGACCTTGTGATCGAGGTAAGAGACGCAAGAAAAGAAAACGGCTCAAAAGAGAGGGTAGAGCAAACACAACTAATCGTTTTTAACAAAACAGACCTTCTAAAAACAACACACAACAAGGCCAAAAATAAAGAGCTTTATGTGTCAGCCTTAACAGGTTTGGGCATAGAAGAGATCATCGAGAATATTAGCAACAGATTCAAAAAAACAGGAGGAGCCGAGCTAACAATGACCGCCAGGAGAAGGCACCTCGTCAGTCTTAATGAGTCTTTTAGGGCGTTTAGTGCCGCAAAAAAGAAAACGACAAAAACTGTCGCTGGAGATATTGTTGCAGAAGATTTGTTGCAGGCGCAAAATAGCCTTGCAGAAATAACAGGAGAGTTTACAAACGAAGAGTTGTTAGACTCTATATTTAATCGTTTTTGTATTGGTAAGTAAATTGGGAAAAACAACAAACACATTTGACGCAATAGTGGTTGGAGGCGGACACGCCGGAACCGAGGCTGCCGCTGTTTTATGCAGAATGGGACATAAAACCCTTTTGTTAACGCACAGCAAAAAAAGCATTGGGCAAATGAGTTGTAACCCGGCCATTGGCGGTGTTGGCAAAGGCCATTTAGCAAAAGAAATAGATGCCCTTGGTGGGTTGATGGCGAGAGCTGCTGATTTAGCGGGGATACACTTAAAAACACTTAACTCCAGCAAAGGCAAGGCCGTGCAAGCAACACGAGCACAGGCCGACCGCCTTTTATATAAGTCAGCGATACAACAACAACTAAACAAACACAAGGAACTAACAATCTTCGAGGGAGCTGCCTCAAGAGTCCTAACAAAACAAGGCCAGTTGTGCGGCGTTGAAACAGAGTGCGGGCAAACCTTTAAAACTAAAAAAATGGTGTTAACTGTGGGGACTTTTTTGAACGGGGTTATACACACAGGAAGAGAGCAATTAAGCGGAGGAAGAAGGGGCGACAAACCTTCTTTGGTTCTTGCACAGCAGCTTTTAGAGATAGCCCCAAGAACCGGCAGACTTAAAACAGGGACACCCCCAAGAATAAAAAAGAGCAGCATTGATTTTGAGCTACTAGAAGAGCAACCAGGAGACAACCCAAGGCCGGTGTTTTCTTTTATCTCCACCAGCGAGGACCAACCACAACAAGTGAGCTGCCACATCACACACACCAACGAACAAACGCACGATATTATTAAGGCAGCTTTAAAAGACTCCCCTTTATTCTCAGGGGTGATAAAGGGTGTGGGCCCAAGGTATTGCCCGTCGATCGAAGATAAAGTGGTGAAGTTTGCTGATAAAAAAAGACACCAAATTTTTATAGAACCAGAAGGCCTTAGTTCAAATGAGGTTTACCCTAATGGCATCTCAACAAGCCTAGCTAGTAACCAACAAGAGGCCTTTGTTAGGTCCATAAAAGGCTTTAATAACGCTGAAATAACCCAGCCCGGTTATGCGATTGAGTACGACTATTTTGACCCAAGAGACCTGACCCCTGTTTTTGAAACACGCTCAATAAAAGGGCTTTATTTTGCTGGCCAAATTAATGGGACCACGGGTTACGAAGAGGCGGCAGCACAAGGGCTAGTTGCGGGGATCAATGCAGGCCTTTCTATTACAGAAAAAGAGCCCTGGGAGCCAAAAAGAAGCGAAGCATATTTAGGTGTATTAGCAAACGATCTGGTGGTGAGAGGAACCAATGAGCCCTATAGAATGTTTACAAGCAGGGCTGAACACAGGCTGTTACTAAGAGAAGACAACGCAGACCAAAGGCTCACACCTTTGGGTAAAAAGCTGGGCATAATCTCAAACAAAAGGTGGGCACTTTTTAACAAAAAAATAGAAACCCTAAACAACGAAAAAGAACGACTACAAAAAACAATAGTCAAACAAGAAACAATAGCAACGCTCGACCATAACGCCACAAAAAACACTAGCGACAAGACAGCATATGAGCTACTTAAAAGGCCGGGCATTAGTTATAAAGAGCTAATAAACCAGATTGGGAAAAGAGCGGAACACAAAAAAGAGAACAAAGCGCTTGGAATCAACATAGGTGAGCTTTTAGAAACAGAGGCAAAATACGAAGGCTATGTGATCAAACAAAAGAGAGAAATTGAGAAACAAAAAACCCACTCAGAAACAAAGCTTCCTGAGAGTCTTGACTACACAAGACTTCCCGGTTTGTCCAACGAGTTAAAACAAAAACTCACAGAGTTTGCTCCAAAAACAATAGGACACGCTGCTAGAATCCAAGGGATAACCCCAGCGGCCCTGTCTGTGTTGTTAGTGCACCTTAAAAAACAAAAAATCAAAAGAGCCCAGGGCCAATGAGAGCGGGCAAAATAACCCTCCTTTTTGCCTTGTTGGTGAGCGGTTGTGGAGACCAAAATGAAATTAACTGCCTCTCAGAAAACAATGGACGCTATGGTGGAGCAAGCGGCAATGAATTAGCAAAAGAGCAGGTGTTTAGAAAAAACAATGGGGCTGAACCAGGCTCACTAGATCCACATAGGGCAGAGGGCGTCCCGGCTTCAAACATATTAAGGGATTTGTTTGAAGGCCTGGTAATAGAGTTGCCAAACGGCGACTATGTTCCAGGCGTTGCAGAGTCTTGGTCTGTGAGTGACGACTCAAAAACATATGTTTTTACAATAAGAAAAAACGCAAAATGGAGCAACGGAGACAAGTTCACAGCGCAAGACTATGTCTTTTCATTAAAGCGAAGCGTAGACCCCAAAACGCTCTCCAATTATTCAAGCATGCTCTACCCCATAAAGAACGCCAGGGAGATTGTTTTAGGAGAAAAACAACCAAGTGAGCTAGGCGTTTATGCTGAAGGCGCTAACACGCTTGTTGTAGAGCTAAAGGAGCCAACCCCATATTTTTTGAGCTTGCTAACACACTCCACCACTTACCCCGTCCACAAGGCAAGCGTTGAAAAACTTGGATCTTTGTTTACCAGGCCCGGCAACCTTATAAGTAACGGCGCCTTTAAGCTTGAAGAGTGGCGAGTTCAGTCCCATATCAAACTTGTTAGAAACACCCAATACTGGGACAACCAAAACACAACGCTTAATGAGGTTTACAACTATACGTTGGATGAGCCTAACTCTGCGCTGAAGAGATATAGAGCAAAAGAGCTAGACTTTACAGACACCACGCCCTTGGAGCAGCTCCCACTTATCAGAGCGTGTATGGCGAATGAGTATAGGGTGGCCCCTTATTTTGGTAGCTATTATTATGGCTATAACAACACTAAACCACCGTTTAAAAACAACCCCAACCTAAGAACAGCGCTCAACATGGCTATAGACCGAGAGATTCTCGTTAACATAGTTATTGGCGCCGGACAAATCCCGGCCTACAGTTTTATTCCTCCTGTAAAAACATTCCAACCCATAGAGCCCGAGTGGTCCAGTTGGACACAAGAAGAAAGAGCAACAGAAGCCCTAAGGCTTTATAAAAAGGCTGGTTACAGCAAAGACAACCCTCTTGAAATCGAGATTCTATACAACACAAGCGAAAACCATAAAAAAGTAGCGCTAGCTGTTGCCGCAATGTGGAAGCAAAACTTAGGGGTTCAGACAACGCTTAGAAACCAAGAGTGGAAAGTTTTTTTAGAAACAAGAAGACTGAAAAACGAAACACAGATATTTAGAGGTGGTTGGATTGGAGACTATGATGACCCGTATACATTTAGCCAGCTACTGCATTCTGAAAACGAAATGAACCACCCCGGCTATAATAGCGCCAAATACAACGCCCTTATTGACTTAGCTGCCACCAAGAACGCAGGAGAAAACAGGCTTGATGACCTCAGGGCGGCAGAGCAACTGCTTATGAAGGACTTACCAATTATCCCCCTTTATTACTATGTAAGCCAACACATGATAAAACCATGGGTGCTTGGCCTAGAAGACAATGTTATGGATCACCACTACTCTAAGTACGTCAAGATACTTAAAAAAGAAACCACACAAGAATAATGAATACTTTAAAGTTTATAGCCTCTCGTTTCTTGGGCGCTATACCCACCTTGTTGGTGTTAATCTGTTTAGCCTTTTTGTTAATAAAGTCAGCACCAGGCGGACCATTTGATATGGAGCGATCTCTTCCTGTAGAGGTAGAGGCCAACCTAAGAGAGGCTTATAATTTAGATGACCCCATCCACATCCAGCTTCTGAAATACGTCGGAGACATTCTCCAAGGAGACTTTGGGCCATCCTTTCAATACCGAGATTTTTCTGTGACAGAGCTTATTATGGCAGGGTTTCCGGTTTCCTTGAGGCTTGGGGTTAGCGCCATAATTGTTGCGCTCTTTTTTGGCTCCCTAATAGGGACAATTGCTGCGCTAAGACAAAACACCAAGACAGACTATGCGGTGATGTTTTTTGGGATGGTTGGCATCTCTATTCCCAACTTTGTAATGGCACCACTGTTGATTTTATTTTTTTCAATCTTTTACGGCCTTCTTCCGGCGGGAGGCTACAACAACGGCAACCCCCAGAACATGATTTTACCTGTGATTTCTTTGGCCTTGCCCCAAATAGCATATATAGCAAGACTAACAAGAGGGTCTATGATTGAAGTGTTAAGCAGTAATTTTGTAAGAACTGCAAAAGCACAAGGAACATCAATGAGAAACATTGTTTTTTATCATGTGTTAAAACCAACCTTTTTACCTATTGTTTCATATTTGGGCCCAGCCACTGCAGCCATTATTACGGGGTCAGTTGTAGTTGAGCAGATATTTGGTTTGCCGGGCCTTGGGCGCTACTTTGTTCAGGGCGCACTAAACAGAGATTACACATTAGTGATGGGTGTGGTTGTTTTTTATGGGTGTTTAATAATTTCTTTTAACCTGCTAGTAGATATTTTATATGGCTTTATTGACCCTAAAATTAGAGCAAACAGATGAGGAATAAGACCTCACTTATGCTGGACGCTTGGGGCGCACTAAAACAAAACAAGGCTGCTTTGTTTTCTTTTGCAACAATGTTAACAATGATTTTTTTGGTCATTTTTGGTCCAATGCTAAGCCCCTTTATGGTAGATCAAACAGATTGGTACCAACTTTCAGCTAAGCCAAGTTTTGCATCAGGCCATATTTTTGGTACTGACGACCTAGGCAGAGATTTGTTCGTCAGGGTTATGTATGGGGGAAGAATATCATTGATGGTAGGGTTGGTTGCAACCCTTGTCAGCGTAATAATCGGGGTTTCTTATGGTGCCATCGCTGGCTATGTTGGTGGCAAAGTAGATGCAATAATGATGAGAGCTGTCGACGTCCTTTATGCAATGCCTTTTTTGTTTTTTGTGATCTTGCTCATGGTCTTTTTTGGGCGAAGCATCCTGTTAATTTTTATAGCAATTGGGGCTGTAAATTGGCTTGATATTGCTAGAATAGTTAGGGGGCAAACCCTCAACCTTAAAGGCAAAGAGTTTGTCGATGCCGCTAGAGCTGGAGGCGTTTCTACTACCAAAATAGTGTTCAGACATATTGTGCCCAACCTGCTTGGTTTGGTTGTGGTTTATGTTGCCTTAACAGTGCCACAAGTTATTTTAGTCGAGTCTTTTTTAAGTTTTTTAGGGTTAGGTGTACAAGAGCCAATGACCTCTTGGGGAGCTCTGGTAAACCAGGGCGCAAAACAAATGGAAACCTCGCCATGGATGCTGGTTTTTCCAGGCCTATTTTTAGCCACAACACTTTTTTGTTTTAATTTTATTGGTGATGGATTAAGAGACGCTTTAGACCCTAAAGACAGGACGAGGCAAAATGACTAATCTTTTAATAGCGCAAAATCTTTGTGTCGACTTTACATCTAGGGGTGAAAAAATACAGGCTGTAAAAAACCTAAGTTTTTACTTGGAGCACAACCAATCCTTAGGAATTGTTGGAGAGTCAGGCTCAGGCAAAAGCCAAACTGTTTTATCCATTATGGGCCTTTTGGAAAGCAACGGAAAAGCAACCGGCAGCGTTGTTTTTGACAACAAAGAAATACTAGACCTGGATAAAAAAGAGCTGAATAAAATAAGAGGCAAAAAAATTGGCATGGTTTTTCAAGACCCAATGAGCTCCCTGAACCCATACATTTCTATTGGGGCACAAATGTCAGGGGTGTTGTTCAACCACACAAGTTTAAACAAGAAGGAAATAAAAGAAGCCTGTATCGAGATGCTTGACGCAGTAAAGATTCCCAATCCTCAACAGAGGTTTGACAGTTATTCTTTTGAGCTTTCAGGGGGGATGAGGCAAAGAGTTATGATCGCGTCAGCGCTGCTTACAAAACCCAAGTTGCTTATAGCGGATGAACCAACTACGGCGCTTGATGTCACCGTGCAAGAGCAAATATTAGATCTTATTTTAGAGATGAAAGAGAGGTTCTCTATGTCGGTAATTTTAATTACACATGATTTGGGGGTGGTCGCCAGGAGTTGTGAACGGGTCTTGGTGTTAAAAGACGGGCTGGAACAGGAAACAGGGGGTTTAAATCAAATATTTTACAACCCAAGAGCTGCTTATACCAAGGAGCTCCTTTTTAAATCAAAAGAAATTGGAGTGGACACAAAACCAGGGGAGACAAAAAGAAACAAGAACAATTCAGTAACCACAAAAATAAAAAACCTTACTGTTTGTTTTCCTATCCCTAAACAAACGTTTTTTTCTAAGCAAGAGCACCTCGTGGCTGTAGATGACGTGTCTCTTGATGTTTATGAGGGTGAAATATTAGGCGTTGTTGGAGAGTCGGGAAGCGGCAAGTCAACACTAGCAAAAAACATTTTAAGACTTATCCAGCCAACCAAAGGCAAGATTGAACTGTTTGGTGAAACACTTTCGTTGTTAGATAAAAAACAGATGAAAAAAACAAGAAAAAAAATGCAAGTAGTGTTTCAAGATCCTTTTTCTTCTTTAAACCCAAGAATGACTGTTTTTGAAACACTCTCAGAGCCCTTAAACTCTTTCTACCCCGGCATGAACAGAGACTCTATAGAGAAAGATGTTGAGGCAGCCATTTTAGAGGTTGGTCTTGGTGTTGAGTTTTTGGGCAGGTATCCTCACGAGCTTTCAGGTGGCCAATGCCAAAGGATAGCTATAGCTAGAGCACTGATGCCAAAACCACAACTCTTAATTTGTGATGAAGCCGTAAGCGCTCTTGATGCTTCAATTAGATCAGAAATAATAGAGCTGCTATTAGGGATCAAACAAAAAAGAAAACTTACCATGATTTTTATCGCTCACGACCTAGCTGTGGTTAAAAAAATATGTGACAGAGTAATTGTTATGAAGAAAGGCAGGGTTGTTGAGTCAGGAGACACTAAGGATGTTTTTTACTCCCCCAAAGAGGCGTATACAAAAAAACTACTGGATTCTGTTCCCGTTCCAGACCCGGACTTAGAACATGAAAAATACAACAAAAGAAGGTTAGCAAGACAAGCTAAAAAACTTGTAAAGAGAGGGGCATAACAGTAAATTCATTTTATTAGTCAGAACACAAAACAAAGGAAAAAACAATGAGCTTAAAACCGCTTTATGATTTAGGGGAAACGATCCCTTTGGGAGAGGTCCCAAAAACAATGCATGCTTTTACAGTAAGACAAGATAGGTTTGGGGAACCAAACAAAGCATGGCAGCGAGAAGTAATAAGCACACCAACAATCGGACCCAAAGATGTTCTTGTTTATGTTATGGCAACAGGCATTAACTACAACAATGTATGGGCAGGGTTGGGCTTCCCAGTAGATGTAATAGCCGACCGACAAAAAAAAGGCGAAGAAGAAGATTTTCATGCAGGCGGGTCAGATGCAGCAGGCATTATATGGGCTGTAGGGGAAGAAGTAAAAGATGTCAAAATTGGTGACGAAGTGGTTGTTCACTCTGGGTGGTGGGAACCTGAAGACCCTTGGGTGCTGTCAGGAAAAGACCCAATGTTAGCCCCCAGCGTGAGAATTTGGGGTTATCAAACTAATTACGGTTCTTATTGTCAGTTTGCACGGGCTCAATCACACCAAATTAAACAAAAACCCAAGCACTTAAGTTGGGAAGAGGCCAGTTGCTATATGCTTTGTGCCTCAACAGCCTATAGGCAGTTAATGGGTTGGGCTCCACATACAGTAGAAAAAGATGACGTGGTTTTGGTTTGGGGCGCTGCCGGCGGCTTAGGGTCACTGGCTTTACAAATTGTTTCTGCATTGGGCGGCAAGGCTGTTGCAGTAATATCTAATGAAGACAAACGACAGTTTTGTATTGACAAAGGAGCTGTAGGCGTAATCAATCGTAATGACTTTACACATTGGGGACCTATGCCGGACACGAACTCTCCAGACTATAAGGCCTGGGTAGGAGGTGTTAGGAGTTTTGGGAAAGCGATTTGGGAAGCTGTGGGAGAAAGAAAAAACCCTAAAATTGTTTTTGAGCACCCTGGCGAAGCTACCTTACCCACCTCTGGTTTTGTGTGTGACACTGGCGGGATGGTTGTAATATGTGCCGGAACTTCTGGTTATAACATTACCATGGACCTGAGATATCACTGGATGATGCAGAAACGCCTTCAGGGCTCACACCTTGCAAACGATGTTCAAGCAGAAGAACTAAATAAGCTTGTGTTAGCTGGAAAAGTAGACCCATGCTTGTCAGAAACATATTTGTTTGACGAGATAGGCCACGCCCACCAACTAATGTATGAAAACAAACACCCTTATGGAAACATGGCTTGTTTAGTAAACGCTACCACCAAAGGCAAAGGACAGGACACTACATAAAAACCCTAAAAATGATCTTTGAATACATTAATGCTTGTGTTGCAGAAAGAGAAAGCATTAATTTTAATAACTAGTGAATAGCGGTGCGTGACCAGAAAGCTCTGTTTAGAGAGGGGTTTAAAAAACTCAAGCTTGACTTAACAAAACACCAGGAGGAGCAGCTCAAAAAGTTTTTACAGAGCGTGCTGAACGAGAACAAGAAATTTAACCTCACAGGGATTACAGACCCAAGAGAAGCGATCATAAAACACTTGTTTGACTCACTAAGCGTCGCGAGAGATATAAGCGCTACCTCAATAGCTGACATTGGTTCTGGTGCAGGATTTCCTGGCATCCCTTTGGCCATCGTTAAACCAAACAGCAACTTTTTTCTGGTAGAGGCCAAACAAAAAAAAGCAAAATTTATTAAGAGCGCCACCAAGGAGTTGGGGCTTTTAAACGTTGTCGTTTTTGGCAAAAGATCAGAGGAGATAAAGATAAAAAAAGGAGTCGGAGCTATTGTTTGTAGAGCCATAGGAAGCCTTGATTATTTTATAGAAAAAACAAAACATTTGTTATCAGAGGGGGGCAGCCTATACGCCATGAAAGGAAAGCTGTCGGACGATGAGATTAAAAAAATACCAAGCAACTGGCGTATTGCACAAATAAAAAAAATTGATGTACCCTATCTTGAGGCCGAAAGACATTTAATCAGGGTTTTAAAAAAATAAAAAGTGACAGAAATAATAGTAGTAGCAAACCAAAAAGGCGGTGTTGGAAAAACCACAACATCAATTAACCTTGCGGCAGCCTTGCAAAAGCTTGGCAAGAACACGCTTTTAATCGACCTTGATTCACAAGGAAACGCAACCAGCGCCACAAGCCCTAAGAATATTGAGGAACAACCAACAGTGTATGATGTTTTAATGGGGCTAAAAGACATCAAAGAGTGCCTTAGAATCTAAGCACGATAAGTTTGTTTTGTTACCATCCAACAATGATCTAATGGCGGCAGAGATTGAAATGTTAAGCTTAGATAATAGAGAGTCGGTTCTAAAAGAAAAAATCAACGAGATAAAACACCAGTTTAACTATATCTTAATTGACTCCCCCCCATCAATGAACATCCTAACGCTAAACGCGCTAACAGCTGCGGAACAAATAATAATCCCAGTCCAGTGTGAATATTATGCCCTAGAAGGTATGAAGGGAGTCCTAGAGTCTATTTATAAAATCAAAGAAACAATTAACCCCAAGCTAGAGATTAAAGGTGTTTTAAGAACCATGGTTGACTCAAGAAACAGCTTATCAGTTGAGGTGTCAGCACAACTAAAAAAATACTTCGGCGAAAAGCTTTTTTGGAGTTATATACCCAGAAACGTCCGTTTAGCGGAGGCACCAAGCTTTGGAATGTCAGCAATCTCTTATGACCCAGAGTGCTTAGGCTCAAAAGCCTATCTTGCTTTGGCAAAAGAGGTAATAAAAAAAACCATGGAATCATAATAAGATATAGATAAACTGTGGAGAGATGGCAGAAAAAAGAAAAAGTTTAGGTAGAGGGTTGGACGCCTTATTGGGCGGCATAACACAAGAACAAAAAAACAACACAGCTAACAGTTTAAATGAGCTTCCTATAGAAGAAGTGGGCCCAGGGCCATTTCAACCAAGAAAAAAAATTGACGAACAACAGTTAAGCGAACTGTCAGCGTCCATTGAAGCACAGGGTATATTACAACCAATAGTTGTAAGAGAAAGAGCAGTTCAGGATTCACAAACGGGAATTAGGTATGAAATTATTGCCGGCGAGAGAAGATGGAGAGCTGCCCAACTAGCCAACTTAGAAACCATCCCTGCAGTAGTTAAAATAATTAGTGACATAGATGCGGTGGCTATCGCTCTGATTGAGAACATTCAAAGAGAGAACTTAAACCCACTAGAAGAAGCCAATGCTTTTCATCGTTTAATAATTGAATATGAAATGACACACCAAGAGGTTGCAAACTCTGTTGGTAGAGCAAGAGCGAGCATATCTAACATGCTTAGGTTATTAGATTTACCAAGCAGCGTTCAAGAATTGTTAAACAATAACGCAATAAATATGGGCCATGCTAGAGCCTTGTTATCCATTCAAGATGCCTCAATGCAACTCGAAGTAGCAAACCTCGTTGCCGAAAAAAAACTTTCTGTTAGGGAAACAGAAAAGCTTGTTAAAAGCATTATTGAAGGCAAAACAAAAGACAAAAAACAAGCCCAAAAAAAAGATCAAGACATTATTAACCTTGAGAGCAAACTAACAAATCAGCTGGGCGCAAAAGTAACAATAAAGCACAAACAATCGGGTGCAGGGTCCTTAATTATAAACTACACAAACACCGATGAGCTTGAGGGCATTCTTAATAAAATTAAATAAAGCTAAAAATTATAGAAATGGATATTTCTAGCCCACGACAACTATCGATCGGTATTTTTTTATCGCAAATCACAATAGGTTTAATTACAGCGGTTCTTTTTCTCTATTTTGCCGGCGCAGCAAGCGCAAAATCCTCTCTTCTTGGCAGCCTTATAGCGGCGTTAACATCACTAAATTTTATGAACCTGGCGCTACAAAAGCGACATAAAGAACCAAAAAAAATCTTAAACTCTCTGTATCTTATGGAGGCCTTTAAGTTTATATTAACCGGAGGTTTTTTTGGGGTTGCTATTATCTTAATAAAAGCGATGTTTTTCCCACTAATAATAGGTTATATTGTTGCCGTTTTTATATATTGGTTGTCTTTATTAGCGTCATAAACAAAGAAAATGTTCAAAAACTTTATTACCAAGCTTTCTTTATTCTTTTTTCTTTCGGTTATTCCGCTCCAAGTGTTTGCAACCGAAACGGCTGAGCACGGCTGTTTTGGAAAATCATATGAAACAGAGTATTCAGCAGATAAATACATCGCGCACCATCTTTCTCACTGCACAGTAGACACATTTTTAGGGCCAATACACGTAGACAGTGTTTTTTATGCTGTTTTTATGGCAGTTGTTTTTCTTCTAACCTTTTTTCTTTTTGCTCGCAAAGCTAGCGCTGGGGTGCCCGGAAAGGGGCAAAGTTTTGTCGAGATAATTATAGAGTTTATAGATGAGCAGGTTAAAGACACCTATCATGGCTCCAGCAAACTCATCGCCCCGCTTGCGCTGACTATATTTATGTGGGTTTTTCTCATGAATTTTATGGACCTTCTTCCAGTAGATATGCTTCCAAAGGCAGGGGAGATGGTGGGCATTAAATATATGAGAGTCGTTCCAAGCGCGGACCTAAATATAACATTTGGCCTATCAATCACTGTCTTTTTATTGATTCTTTATTACAGTATAAAAATCAAAGGCATTGGTGGTTTTGCAAGAGAACTTGCTTTTCAGCCGTTTGGGAAGGCGATGCTGCCTTTTAACCTTCTGCTGAAGGTGATAGAAGAAATAGCAAAGCCAATCTCGTTAGGGTTACGACTCTTTGGAAACCTCTATGCGGGAGAGTTAATCTTTATGATTATCGCTATATTTACAGCAGGGGAAGGTATCACTTACCTTTTTAATTTAGGGGTAATACCATATGCGTTGATGCAATTTGTTTTAGGGCTTATATGGGCACTGTTTCATTTAATAATAATCTTGTTACAGGCCTTTATATTCATGATGTTGACCATTGTTTACTTAAGCATGGCACACGAAGAACACTAATTTATTAAACACAAACTTAAGGAGATAAAAATGGATTTTGTACAAGGGATGACTTTAATAGCAGTGAGCATACTGATAGGTATGGGAGCTCTGGGAACAGCGATTGGGTTCGGACTTCTTGGTGGTCGCTTCCTAGAAGGGTCTGCTAGACAACCAGAGATGGTGCCTATGCTGCAAGTAAAAATGTTTATTGTCGCAGGCTTGTTAGATGCGGTAACGATGATTGGGGTTGGAATAGCTTTGTTTCTTTTGTTTGCAAACCCTTACCTGTCCTAACAAAAAAACTAACCTTAACAACGGAGCAAAATAATGAGCTTAAACGCCACACTGCTTATACAAATGACAGTTTTTGCTGTTGTGGTTTTGTTCAGTATGAAGTTTATTTGGCCTATGATTATGGAGGCGATTGAAGAAAGAAATAAAAATATTTCTGACGGACTTGCCGCCGCAGAAAAAGGCCAAAAACAACTTAGCGAAGCAGAGTCTGAGGTTACTGGGCTAATTTCTGAAGCTAAAAAACAAGCAACCACAATATTAGACCAAGCTAACACAAGGGCATCCTCTATTGTTGAGACCGCCAAAACCAAAGGGGGCGAAGAGAGAGATAAAATTATTTCAACAGCACAAGAAGAAGCAGAACATGAGCTTAACAAGCTCAAAGAAGACCTAAAAAAAGATCTAGCAGGTCTCGCTGTTGCTGGCGCAGAAAAGGTTTTATCAAGAGAGATCAACGAAGACGATCATAAAGATATATTGGACGGCTTGGCCAAAAAACTATAAAAATGGAAGAATCAAAAACAATTGCCAGGCCATATGCAAAAGCTGTGTTTGAAATAGCGCTAGCTAACAAACAATTAAATGAATGGTCGATGTTTCTTCAGGCTTGCTCACAGGTGGTTAGTAACCCAGAGATGGCAAACTTGATTTCATCCCCAGGCGTTGATGTTAAGGCTTTGGCAAAATCAATTTATGAGCTTGCTATAGAGATAGCCAATATCAAAGAAAACAAAAGCTTTCTAAGCTTTGTAGCGGTTCTTGCTGGCAACGCAAGGCTAAGGGTGGTTTCTGAGATAAGCAACCAATTTGATTCTAAAAAAAGAACTGAAGAAGGGGTGGTAGAGGTAACTATAACAAGCGCAATAGATATTGGTGATGAATCACTTTCTAAAATTAAACAAGCATTAAAAGCAAAACTTAATAAATCGATAGAGGTTATTGTTGAAAAAGATGAACAATTGATCGGCGGCGCCACAATAAGGGTTGGCGATCATATGATAGACGGATCAGTTCGATCTCAACTTTCTAACTTAAATCGTTTTTTAATCAACTAAAAAAGGAACCGAGATGGCAACAAAAGCATCTGAAATCAGCGAACTAATAAAAGCAAAAATAGAAAAGTTTGATCATGAAGCACAGGCATCTGACACTGGAACCGTGGTGTCTGTAACAGACGGTATTACGAGGATTCACGGACTACATGAAGTTCAATATGGTGAAATGATAGAGTTTCCAGGGGACACCTTTGGGCTCGCTTTGAATTTAGAGCGGGATTCTGTTGGTGCCGTGGTGTTGGGGGATTACACACATATTTCCGAAGGCGACCAAGTAAAAACAACCAATCGTATTCTAGAGGTGCCCGTAGGAGAAGGGCTTCTTGGAAGAGTTGTCGACTCGCTGGGCCAACCCTTAGATGGAAAAGGGCCAATTGAATCAACTGCCTCCGCGCCAATTGAGAAGGTTGCCCCAGGGGTTATCTCAAGACAGTCTGTCGACCAACCTGTTCAAACAGGTCTTAAGTCAATTGACTCGATGGTGCCAATTGGCAGAGGTCAAAGGGAGTTAATTATTGGGGACAGGCAAACAGGAAAAACTGCTGTTGCTATTGACACTATAATTAATCAAAAAGGCACAGGAATTAAGTGCATTTATGTGGCTGTTGGCCAAAAGAACTCATCTGTTGCTAATGTGGCTAGAAAGCTAGAAGAAGAAGGGGCCATGGAGCATACGATTATTGTTGTGGCGGCGGCGTCAGAATCTGCTGCTATGCAATATATTGCACCATATTCTGGTTGTGCAATGGGAGAGTATTTTAGAGATATAGGTGAAGATGCTCTTATTATTTATGATGACTTAACCAAACAAGCTTGGGCATACAGACAAGTCTCTTTGTTGCTTAGAAGACCACCCGGGCGTGAAGCTTACCCTGGGGATGTGTTTTATTTACACTCAAGGTTGTTAGAACGAGCTGCAAGAGTTAGCCCTGAGTATGTTGAAAAAGAAACTGGTGGAAAAATTAAAGGAAAGACCGGCTCATTAACAGCACTGCCAATAATTGAAACTCAAGCAGGCGATGTTTCTGCGTTTGTACCAACTAATGTGATTTCTATTACTGATGGTCAAATTTACTTAGAAAGCGACTTATTTAACGCAGGGATTAGGCCGGCCATTAACGCTGGGCTTTCGGTATCAAGGGTTGGTGGCGCAGCTCAAACAAAGATCATAAAAAAACTTGGCGGAGGGGTAAGGCTGGCTTTAGCACAATATAGAGAGCTTGCTGCATTTGCACAGTTTGCTTCAGATCTAGATGAGACAACAAGAAAACAATTAGAGAGAGGGCAAAGAGTTACAGAACTGATGAAACAAAAACAATACTCCCCACTAACAGTGGCTGAAATGGCGGTCTCCCTTTACGCTGCTAATGAGGGTTATTTGGATGATGTTCCGGTTGAAAAAATCGTGGCTTTTGAAGCCGCTCTTCATGCTAGTGTTGCGGACAATAATTCTGAACTAATGAATAAGATAAATGAATCAGGTGATTATAACGAAGAAATTGAGACTGGACTAAAGGCGTCCTTAGAGGGTTTTAAAGAAACCGGCGCCTACTAAAATAATGGCAAACAAAAAAGAAATACAAACAAAGATAGGGAGTGTAAAAAACACCCAGAAAATCACCAAAGCTATGGAAATGGTGGCCGCAAGCAAAATGAGAAGAACCCAAGAAACCATGAAAAAAGCATTACCGTATGCAGATAAAATTAGAGGCGTTATTGGCCATATTTTTAAAGCAAACCCAGATTATAAGCACCCCTTTTTAGTTAAACGTGAAGTAAAAAGCACTGGCTATATTGTGGTGAGTTCAGACAAAGGGCTTTGTGGCGGCCTTAATGTAAATATGTTTAGGCCCTTTATTGCTCACTTAAAACAACAACAAGACAACAACATTAAAACCAATTTGTGTCTTGTGGGCGCTAAAGGAGTTCAATTCTTTAGATCTGTAGATGTAAATGTTATAGCTGCCACCACAAACTTAGGGGAGGAGCCCTTAGTGGAAGATTTGGTGGGAGCAATAAAAATTATGCTTGATGAATACACAGAGGGAAAAATAGACCAGTTATTTATCGTCCATAATAGTTTTGTGAACACAATGTCTCAAAAGCCAGAAATAAAAACCCTCCTACCCATTGACCCAAGTGATAAAGACGATTTACAAGAACATTGGGATTACATTTATGAGCCAGATTCAAGAGATTTATTGGACTATATTTTAATGAGATATATAGAGTCACAGGTCTACCGGGCTGTTGTTGAAAACGTAGCGTGTGAAATGGCCGCTAAAATGGTTGCCATGAAGAGCGCCACAGATAATGCTGGCAAGCTTATAGATGAATTAGAGCTTGATTATAACAAAGCCAGGCAAGCCGCTATAACACAAGAAATATCAGAAATTGTAGGCGGCGCTGCTGCTGTTTAGTTAAAAAGGAAAAAAAATGAGCACAGGAAATATTGTACAAATAATAGGGGCTGTAGTTGATGTAGAGTTTCCTAGGGAGGCGATCCCTAGTGTTTATGACGCCCTAACATTAAAAGACGGAGACCTTGTTTTTGAGGTTCAACAACAATTGGGTGATCGCATTGTTAGAACCATTGCTATGGGCTCCAGTGAAGGCCTCAAAAGAGGCATTGAGGTCGAAAGCACTGGTGCACCAATTAGTGTCCCGGTTGGCCAAAAAACATTGGGCAGAGTGCTTGATGTTTTGGGAAACCCAATTGATGAAAAAGGACCTGTCGGAGCTGAAACACACAAACCAATTCACGCCAAAGCACCCTCTTTTGAAGAACAAGCTGGAAGCTCAGATGTTCTTGAGACAGGCATTAAAGTCATAGACTTGCTTTGTCCTTTTGCAAAGGGCGGAAAGGTTGGTTTGTTTGGCGGCGCTGGTGTAGGTAAAACCGTTACTGTTATGGAGCTTATTAGAAACATCGCCGCAGAACATGATGGGTTTTCAGTGTTTGCCGGTGTTGGCGAAAGAACAAGAGAAGGCAATGATTTTTATCATGCAATGAAGGAGTCTAATGTTTTAGATAAAGTGGCACTAGTTTATGGCCAGATGAATGAACCTCCTGGTAACCGCTTAAGGGTCGCCTTAACCGGGTTAACAATTGCAGAAAACTTTAGAGATGAAGGAAGGGATGTTTTAATGTTTATAGATAACATCTATCGCTATACTTTAGCAGGAACAGAGATCTCAGCACTGCTTGGCAGGATGCCATCAGCAGTGGGATATCAACCCACGTTAGCTGAAGAGATGGGAATTCTTCAAGAAAGAATCACCTCAACAAAAACGGGCTCAATCACCTCTATTCAGGCAGTTTATGTCCCAGCAGATGACCTAACTGACCCATCCCCAGCCACAACATTTGCTCATTTAGACGCCACAGTTGTGTTATCCAGAGCAATAGCAGAGTTAGGTATTTATCCAGCAGTAGACCCGCTAGACTCTAACAGTAGACAGCTAGACCCAACGGTTGTTGGCCAAGAGCATTATGATACCGCAAGATCAGTCCAGCAGGTGCTACAAAGGTACAAGGAGTTGCAAGATATTATTGCTATTTTGGGTATGGACGAGCTCTCAGAGGAAGATAAGCTCAGCGTTCAAAGGGCTAGAAAAATTCAACGGTTTTTATCACAACCCTTCTTTGTGGCTGAGGTGTTTACAGGCTCACCAGGACAATATGTTTCTTTACAAGAATCAATAAAAGCCTTTCAAGGCATCGTGGCTGGTGACTATGATGACCTACCCGAACAAGCCTTTTATATGGTGGGAACAATTAATGAAGCAGTTGAAAACGCTAAAAACATGTA
>ENA-OSET01000768-OSET01000768.1-sediment-metagenome-genome-assembly--contig:-NODE-768-length-35115-cov-6.754352_pt1 | contig 35115 bp, 32 predicted proteins | sample MGYA00237882_ERZ534229 | MGnify/ENA primary metagenome ERZ534229 (study PRJEB26408, sample SAMN06266212) | sediment metagenome | isolation source: Hudson Canyon methane seep mesocosm | place: USA:Hudson... | reverse complement strand
TATTTGGACAATGATGAAAAGTTCAATAAAAACAGTATGTTTAGTGTTCAACAACAGTTAATACAAACATAGCCATTAATAATATTAAAAATGGCTGGTAAGCCCAGCATAAAGAGGTTTTAGCGTTTTTATATTAAGTGAACAAAAGTTTTTGACAATAAACATCCCTTAAAACGCTTACATACTTAATTATTAAGCTGGTCCCATAAGTATAAAAACTCTATTTACAATTAACGTCGAACAAAAACAATCTAACAGAATTGGCCCAAAAAGACTTTAATTAGTCTTTTTACTAGTGGGTTATTTAGCTTCACTGGTGTATTATTTAGTACAGTTTTTAGTAAATATTAAAACAAAATGAATCACCGCTATAGAGATCACATTTAAGACAATGACTCTGGTCAGTCAACTGCTCCTTTTTCGGTTTTAAAATCACACCTGAGTTTACATGAAATCAATTTTATTGAAGCTACTGCCACGCTCTATTAAAGAACTGGCAAAAAAATGTTTGAGTACTTTTAGTATATTAACAGTGAAACTATTCAGTATTAATGGATTCACAGCATCCATTTACTACCTGATTTTGGATCGAAGTTTTTATAGGGAGCATAAGGCTTCTCTTTTAGGACGCTTATCATTTCAAAAAAAACTAAAGCAAGTGGATAATAGTTCTGCTCTATTACGTCGTAATATTCATAGATTGGAAAAAGGATTGATTATGCGTCCAAGGCGAGCAAGCTTTGCTGAGGCATACGTTCTTGAAACGGTAGAGGTATTTATACTTGCGGTTCAAACGAAAGGCTTTTGTAAAAAAGAATTAAAATGGGCCACTGATGTTTTGCAAAAATATTTTGAAGTTGTTGAGGATCAAGGACGTATATCATTAGCGCGAGCAACTTTTGCAACGACCAATGAACCAGTTAGTGGTAACCATAGTAAAGCGAAGTCAGTTCCTTACTCTCATGCTTCGCTACCAGCTCCTTCAGTGGAGTTTGAAGAACTGACTCAACTTTACACAAGAAGAAGATCGGTAAGGTGGTATCAAGATAGGCAAGTAGAAAAAAAATCGCTAGAGAAAGCCGTTAATAGCGCCTCATTAGCCCCGTCAGCCTGCAATAGACAGCCTTTTTTTTTCAACTATACAGCTGATGGTGCCCTAGCCTCAAACATTGCAGAGTTAGCAATGGGTACCGTAGGTTTTGCTGGAAATATACCGGCATTGATAGTCGTAGTAGGCGATCTTTCAAATTATCCGTCTGAACGAGACAGGCACGTAATTTATATAGACGCATCTTTAGCGGCAATGCAATTAATGCTGGCATTAGAGACATTAGGGTTATCTAGTTGCCCAATTAATTGGCCGGACGTGGAAAGTAGAGAGCGACTGATGCAAAATAAATTGGGTTTGCAATATTTTGAACGTCCAATAATGCTAATAGCCGTCGGTTATGCGATGCCGGCAGGAGAAATACCATTTTCTCAAAAAAAATCAGCAGATATGTTATTGAAGGAGATTTTGTAAGTGATTATTGAAGTTAAAGGGGTTCAATTTGTAAATAAAGGGGCTGAGCTAATGTTGTACGCTGTTATCCAACAGCTTCAGGACCGAGTCCCAAATGCTAGATTGGTACTAGAACCTGGTCCTAACTCCCCATATGATAAGCGGGCAAAAATTGGCGCACTTCAAAAATTTTCAATAAAAAAAGGACGATTTGACCTAAATAAGCTTAGTTATTTTATTCCTAAACGAATTCGAAGTTGGCTAATCAACAGTTTCGGTATTGTTTTAGAGGCTGACGTCGATATTATTCTAGATGCATCTGGGTTTGCATATGGAGACCAATGGGGAAGCACTAAAATTAAGCACCTGTGCAATGAAATATTACGCATGAACAAAAGCGATAAAAAGTACATTTTTCTTCCTCAAGCTCTTGGCCCATTTACTAGAGATGTTGACGTTTCCAGACTCCGCAGAGCATTGCCTAAGGCAACTCTAATATGCGCTAGAGAAAAGTCGAGTTATGACAGTGTCACTAATATTATAGGTAAGCATTCTAATATTGTGCAGTTTGGCGATTTTACTAATTTAGTTAACCCTATCGTTGACCAGCATTGGCGAGACTACACCAACCTTATGTTAATCATACCGAACTATAATATGATGAGTGACCGTAATGTGGATTCCAAATGGAAAGATAATTACTTATCACTGCTAGCTGAATGCATTAAAATTGGGGATATGAAAGGCATGACCCCTGTCATTTTGAACCATGAAGGTCATGAGGACGAGAAAATTTGTACACTCATTCGCAATATGTCTGAGAAAAATATAGAAATTTTCCATGAACAAGATTCAAGAAAAGTGAAAGGCATAATATCAGTTGCCAAACTAATTGTTTGCTCAAGATTTCACGGATGCGTTAGTGCTTTAAGTCAGGGTGTACCCTGTTTGGGAACTAGTTGGAGCCACAAATATGAACATTTATTTGACGAGTACGGGTTGAGTGAGTGCCTACTAGTACCAAACAATTCTGGAGAACAATTGGAATCGAAAATGAGTTATGCACTAGAACATTCTTCATTGATTTCAGAAACACCAAGAACAATCTTTAAAAAGGAATCTTCGGATTTATGGGATAAGGTTGTATCGGCGATTAAATAAAGACTTATGAAATAATTTATGAGTTTTAATGTTCTTGAAGCGTCATTTTAAAATGACGAAGGTAGGAACTAGTGAAGAACATAATATTTTTTATAAATATACGTAAAGGCCAATTACAATTTTTTTTCACTGCCCAGAAGATAGAAAGAAGTACTCATTGGAACACCTAACAAGATGTTAAACAGTTACGTTTGGGAGGCTGTCATTATAGTAATTTTTGCTACAGTTAGTTCTATTACGTTTAAACAGTGTTTAATTACTTCATTAATCGTTCCTACTACATAAACATTCATACAAATTGAGTTTTTATTGTATTTTGGACTTCCATGTAAGAGATTTTCATTTACTTCGCCAAGTAAAAAATTAAATACCTAAGTAAGAGCCTAAGCTAAATGTCACCTAAAATATCTGTATATATGCCAACCCATAACCGTGCTACTTTACTACCGAGAGCAATTATGTCTGTTGTTAATCAGAACTATGCAAACATTGAGCTTATTATTGTTGATGACGGCTCAAGTGATGGAACAGAAGAGGTATTACGTGACTATGCTAATCGATATCCAATGATTAGATACCTTTGCCACAATACACCGCAAGGAGCGTGTGCCGCGAGAAATACTGCGATTAACATTGCATCAGGCCTCTATATTACTGGTATTGATGATGATGATGAGTTTTTACCTGACCACCTGCTCAAACTTCTTGGCCATTGGGATACTAAATATGCAGCGATTGCCGCTAGCCTCGTTAATGATAAAGGTAATACTCGGGTCAAACAGGGGCGTGAATATGGAGTAATTCCTCTAACTTCACTCATGCATTATAATAGAATTGGCAATCAGGTATTTACTTTAACAACTAGAATGAAAGAAATAGAAGGGTTTGATATATCGTTGCCTGCGTTTCAGGATTATGATTGCTGGGTTCGTCTATCTCAAAAATATGGAAGTATTTTTAAAACTAAAGATCATAGTTATGTACTTCATACTTCTCACGAACAAAATCGAATATCATCTAATACAACAAATAGATTAAAGGCATTAAAACTGTTTGAGAAGAAACATGAAAAATTGCTTTTTAAAAAACACAAAAAAAGTATTCTCCTAGTTAAAGCTAGAATACAGGGCGTTTCTCTACCGATTAGTGAAATTTTATCATTATTGAATATCGAAAACTGGCGATTGGTAATTTTTGCACTAATCAGCACGTTTCGAGTAAAATAATAGGAACAAGAATTTCACATGCAAAATCAGAGTAACAAACAAATATTAATTGCTACTGTATTAAGTAGATTGAGCGGCGCAATAAAGCACGCTGAACACGCTTATTCTAATACGGGTATCAGCTCATTAATTAGTTGCCAAACATTTGAAAATATTAAAACCCCGAATACACAAGAACGTTCCCCCTCTTATGAAATCATATATACCAAGAGTATAGGGCTATCCAACAATCGTAATAACGCCTTGCAAGCATCTACAGCAAAATACATTTGGTTTTTAGATGATGATGTGGAAGTAATTGCTGATGGCTGCCTACAAGCTTTTGAAGAGCTTGAGCAGGGCAGTAGTGACGTAATAAGCACCTGCTATGTAATTGATGGCCGGAAAACACGAAAAAATTACAAAAAGGAAGCTTTTTTACACAATAGATTATCAATCATGAAGGTAAGCTCAATCGAAATCATGTGCAATCGCGAGGCATTGATTAAAAACGCGATCCTGTTTGATGCCCGTTTTGGTTTAGGAGCAGAATTTAAGTCCGGAGAAGAAAATATATTTTTGTCTGACTGTCTCAACCAAGGGCTTAAAATAATGTACCAACCTATTTGCACATCATTACATCCAGATGAAACAAGTGGGAGTAATTATCAAGACAAATTACAGCTGGTATCTAAAGGTGCAATTATTAGACGGGTATATGGTATTTGGGGTTTACCTTTTGTTGTTGCTTTTTTTATAAAAAGACTATTCCAGAAAGAATTATCTCCCGCTAAAGCTTTGAAAGCGAGTTGTTATGGAATAAAAGGATTCTTCAAAGTAGTTTCACATTAACTATCGTTCAAATAGATAGTTCTCATTACAGTTAATTTAAATGAATATGATAGGTTTATGGTAAAAAAATTAGTTTCAATAGTCACCCCCTCTTTCAACTCTGCTAAATATATTGAAAAGACAGTTCAATCAGTATTTGCCCAAACGCATGATAACTGGGAGCTGATAATTGTTGATGATTACTCAACTGATGATTCGGTCAAAATAATCAAACAACTAAGAGCAAAAGATAACAGAGTGAAATTAATTCAATTTCCTTCTAATCAGGGTGCAGCTAAGGCCAGAAATGCAGCAATAGATCAAGCTAGTGGAGAGTTTATTGCATTTTTAGATAGTGACGATATTTGGCATCCAAATAAATTAGAGTGTCAATTGGATTTTATGGGAAACAACATTGACTTTTCATTCACAGCTTACGAACTTATCGATGAATTAGACCGATTACTCGGCAAACAAGTAGATGCAGATCAGGTAAGAAGTTTTAATTACCAAGATATGCTTAAGAAAAAAGCGACCCTAGGTTGCTCAACTGTGATAGTTCGGCAATCTGGTTTCAGTGATATATCGATGCCACTGTTAAGAACAGGCCAAGACTATGCGTTGTGGTTAAAGTTATTAAAAACTGGCAAACAAGCGCATGTGTTAAATAAAGTCATGGGACAATATCGTATACTACCAAACTCAATCTCTAGAAATAAATTTAAGAAAGCACTTAGGCAATGGGAAATTTATCGTGAAGTTGAAAAACTTCCATTCTTCCAAACTACTGTTTGTTTTTCCTTTTATGCTTTGCGGGCAGTATTTCGAAAATAATCACGGAGTAAAATTTGCAGTTATCACCCGTTAGCGTAAAGAATGCGCTCCACAATACAGCTTGGCTGTATCTGGAAAAAATACTCACAATGGCTGCATTATTATTAGTAAACATTGTTATGGCCCGTGAATTAGGGCCTAAGTATTTTGGTACCTATAGTTTATTACTATCCTATTTCGCTTTATTCACGCCACTTATAGCGTTAGGACTCAATGCTATCGTCATTCGTGAGTTATGTAATGAGAAGCATAGCGAAGGGAAGATCATAGGTACAGTGTTGACCCTAAGGCTGCTAGGTGTGTTGTTAGGGACAGTATGTATATTGGTGTTGGCTGGCCATGTTATTGAAGTCCTATCACCTCATTACGTACTAGTCGTAATATTAGTAGTCGGAAACAGCTTTAGCATATTCAACTTATTTGAACACTGGTTCCAGTCCAGGATGCAATCTAAGTCAATTGCTGTGATTAGAACATCTGTATTACTTATCTTCAGCGTAATTAAGTTATTAGTCGCTTTCACAACCCCCTCTCTATTTAACTTTATTGTCGTGCAAGCAGTGGAATGGGCAGTTGTAGGTGGTGTGTTTGCATTGACCTATTACAAAAAAAGGAATAGATCACACAAAATTGAAATTGATTTTCGTTATGGCATTAAACTTCTTAGGGAATCTATCTGGTTGATATTTTCTGGGATAGCCGCCGTTATTTATTTGAAAATAGATCAGCTAATGTTAGGTATAATGGTTGATGAAACTGCAGTAGGCATTTATTCCATTGCGGTTAAATTTTCTGAAATTTGGTATTTTTTCCCAACGGCATTGGCGGCTGCTTTTTTCCCAAAGTTACTTAGCGATAAAAGTGTCAGTGTTGAATTATATAACGATTCATTACAGCTACTGTTAGATTGTATGTTTGCATTTTCACTGTTAATCATCACATTCACCGTTATGTTGTCACCTATCTTTATCCCCTTTTTATATGGTTCTGACTACGAGCAATCCACATCACTTTTAAATATCCAAATTTGGGCTTGTTGTTTTGTATTTATGCGGGCCATTACAAGTAAGTGGTTGATTGCCGAGTCATTGGTTCGATTTTCACTAGTGTCACAGGGGTCAGGGGCAATAATTAATGTTGTAATGAATTTCTATTTCATTCCTGTCTGGCAAGCAGAGGGTGCAGCTTGGGCAACGCTGGTGTCTTATTGCTTTGCCAGCTATGTATGTTTCTGGATTTTTAAAGAAACGCGCCCCATGGCACGTAAAATGACCTCAGCGTTATTTTTTCCAATCAGGTTGAAGTCAAACATATTGAAATTAAAACTGCTATTTCGTAAAAATGCTACTGGGAGTTAAACCGACAGAATGATTAAGTAGAAAATGTCTTTTTATTCTCTCTTGACGATAATCAGAGTCATCATTGATGTTGAAAATACATATTAACATCGCTAACACCTATGAGTGAATTGGAGCAGAAAAATCTAATCACAAATTGTGACCGCTCTTGGTTGTATAGACCATATCTCCAACTCTCTTACTACTGCGCTTCTTCAATAAATTCAAGTACATAATCTTTCAACCAATTATTCAGAAATACACAACCAAATGTTCCGCATAGGGAAGAGCTGATGGAAGATAGCCGAGTCAATATCATATTGCTTGGCGAAAACTAACTAGTGTGCGAAAGCTGGTGCGTAATAACATGAAACCGATCGGTCAATAACATTGAAGACGATCACTTTTTTATCTTCCAGTAGAACTCAGTAAAATCTAACTTGTGTGATCGGCTTCAGTCAAGGAATTTAGTTTTTTTCGCATAGATTCGCCTTTTAATTCTAACTTAATTGCCCCGTGAACAAGCCGATCTAAAATCGCATCTGCATGTGTGGATTCGCCGATCATATCGTACCAATTTTCTATCGGTAATTGACTCGCAATCAGTGTGGATTTTGTGTCATACCTCGCATCAATTAATTCAAGTAAATCACTGCGTTGTTGCGGCGTTAATGGCTCTAATCCCCAATCATCTAATATCAGTAAATTCGCTGACGTGAGTTTGTTAATCAATTTTCGATAACTGCCATCCGCTTGTGCCATAAACATCTTTTCAAGCAATTCTTTGAGCCTGAAGTAGTAAACGTTTTCTCCCTGCTGGCAGTGGTTATGACCCAACGCACAGGCAAGATAGGTTTTACCGCAACCTGTTGCCCCTGTGATCAGTATGTTTTGGTGAAGACGGAGCCATTCACCTTGCGCCAATGAGCGGATCTGCGTTTTGTTTAACTGCCTCGATGCACCATAATCCAACTGTGCTAATGTCCCGTTAACTCTAAATTTGGCTTGGCGGGTCAGTCGCTCAATTTTACGTTGATATCGCTGGGTTATTTCATGGTCAAGCAATAAACATAACCGCTCTTCGAAGCTTTGTTCGACGTATAGATTGGGTTGTTCACTTTGTTGTGATAACGCATCACGTATGCCGCTTAGCTTTAGCGTTACTAATTGAGTATTGATTTGTTGCGTCACTGATTGCATGTTGTTTCCTTAGGTTTTATTAGTGGTAATAATGATTGCCACGGATATTTTGATGGTCGATCTCACTTAGAAGATCCAGCTGTTTTTCCGGTAGAGGTTGGCTATCTAAACCTTTCTCTAAGATAGCTTTCACTTGGTTTACTCGCGTAACACCTGTTGCTAACGCTCGGTAGCAAGCGGCTTCAAGTCGTTTGTCTGTGAACTTTTTCCCTAAACTCAATACACCCATACAGGCACGGTAACTTTGCTCGGGGTGTTTTTTGGTTTGCATGAGTTGAATGACAAATTGCTCGGTTGATTTTCCGAATTTTCTTGCCCAACTTTCAAATCGTTCGGGGGTCCATTGCTGCTGTTTTTGATGGGCGATTGGCATGTGGATATCTAGGGTGCTGTGACCTCCCACGCGGTATGATCTTGGATGAACGGCAACTTGTACCCCTTGATGATAAAGTGTGACCAGTTGCCCCGTAGCATGTGCTTCTAGCTTTTTCTTGATCAAGGCGTGTGGCACCGAGTAGTAATGTTTCTCAATCTCGATGTGATAATCAATATGCACTTTGACCTGTTTCACTAAGGTGTAGCGATAAGGTTGTGACGGCAAAGGTTTCAGTGCGGGTTTATCTATCGCTTCAAATTGGGATAGCCTTGAGCCAGGATGCTTTTTCATTTGCCTTTGATTTAAATCGGTTAAAAGTGTCTGTATTTTTTGGTTTAATTGTCGCAAGCTAAAAAAGATTTCCTTGCGAAGTCGCGCCATTATCCAACGTTCAACGATTTGAACACCCACCTCAGCTTTCGATTTATCCTTGGGTTTATAAGGTCTGGCAGGCACGATAACGGTATCGTAATGGGCGGCGAGTTGTTGGTAGGTTGGGTTCAGATCCGGCTCGTAACGACACGCTTTTGTCACAGCACTTTTTAAGTTATCTGGGATGACCAATTCAGGTACGCCACCCAGAAATTCAAAGCATCGTGCATGACTCATCACCCAGTCTTCGAGTTTTTGGCTAAACGTTGCCTCTGCAAAGGTGTAGTTAGATGCGCCCATGACTGCTACAAAAACCTGCGCTGTGCGGCATTCACCCGTTGTTGATTCCACAATATTCATGGTGGGTCCACAATAATCAACAAACAGTTTCTCACCTGCTTTATGGTTTTGACGCATGGACGGTTTTTGACATTTTAGCCATGTTTTATATAGACGACAGAAGTGGTTGTAGCTGTAAAAACCTTCTGGATACCGCTCACCATATTCTTCCCACAATAACTGCAAGGTCATCGTTTTCGGCCTCAGCTCTTGCTGGACAACAGACCAATTAGGGATGATGTAACCCTTGCTCTTAGGCTTGGTTTTGAAGAATGCTCGGTGAAGTGTCTCATCATTCCATTTTTCATCAAGCGGCCAGCTAGTGATCCCAAGAGAGGTTGCACGAATGGCATAAACAGACACGATTGACGCTGAAACAGATAAGCTTTTGGCTATTTTTCGATGGCTGAGCAAACAGCCATATTTGAGTCTTAAAATCTCTTTTAACTTACGCATTGAAATAGGTGCCATTGGCATAGTTATTCTCACCATCAAAAATGAAAAGAATAACGGTTAAAAACACCTACTGGACAGACAAAAAAAAGTAAAAGTTGGGCAATAACATTAAGTCGGTCACTGAATAACATTTTAACCAAAAAGTGATCGGCTTCGATGTTATTGAGTGATCGGGATGGATGTTATTAGGTGATCGGCTTCAATGTTATTAGGTGATCGGGTTGGATGTTAATATGCAGCTGGTTCTCGGGTATTTGCATTGTGATGCACTGGAGCAAGCAGTAGATGAACCAGAAAGATACTTTATCTCGTTTAGCTTTAAACAATAAACCTATATCTAAAGCTTATCTTTCTAGATTTATAGACAGTCCCAAAAGCTTATAAATACTTTCAGGTGAATCGACGTTGATTGAAATATGTATGCAAAGAAAGAAATGGAAATGTTAGAAGAGTGTGTATATGGAGAATGAGTTGGGCAGATCATAAAACACGAAAACAAAAAAGCGGCCTTACGGCCGCTTTCAACTAATTAGATAACTACTAATTAAAGGTATTTAACAGCCATTAACTGACGACCAGTACCCGCTTTCTGCGTATAACCACTGAAGTCAACATCAGCATCAGGCGCATTAACAGTAATAGTTAAAGTAAGTTTTGTGCCTGCAGGAACAGTCAATAGATCCATAATGTTAGGCCCTGTAACTGTCATCTGAGTACCACCAGTCAACGTATCAGCCATAGTCATAGGACCGTAAGTGTTTCCAGCTTCATCAAAACCTTCAACAACCACACCGCCATCTTTAATACCAGTGTTACTGATTACGATAGAGTTTTGCAAACCTGTGTAACCAACTGCTACATAGTTAAACAATGCTTGTGCACCATTCAATGTCCATGCACCAGCAGACGCACCAGTTTGAACCATTTTGGTTGCAGCAGCGGCAGCGGCAGTTGTGTAATTAAGAGTAGTGTCAACAGTAAAGCTTTGTACACTTAACACAGCATTACCAGTACCAACACCAGCATTAGTAAAGGTAAATGTAGTTGCTTCAACAGCATCCGCACCAGCATCAGTTGCTGTTACAGTTATTGCAGTTGCACCAGCATTTATGACAGAAGCAAAGGTATCGTCACCAGCACCAGTTACAGCAAGTGCAGCAGCCAATTCAGCAGCATCAATACCTGCATCACCATCAGTCTCCATCCATGAGAAGTCACCAGTGATTACGTATGTAGCACCGTCATACACTGCATCATGTACAGCTGCAGCCGCTTCAACTGGCGTCACAACAAAAGTATCTGTAGTCGCAGTATCAGGTGCAACGGCAGTAAATTGCTGACGATCATTTTCAACATCAATTATACCGTTTAACACTGAAGTAGTAGACCCTGAGAATTGTGCAACCACTGTGTTAGAAATATCAGTAAGCGTACCAGTTCCATCAAGAGCTTGCGCAGTATTTGTTAAAGCAGAGTACGACAATGAGATATCACCAACAGCATCCAATACTGTTGAAGTAGTCAAAACCATGCCAGTGAAAGTTAATGTATCAGCTGTTGTAATTGCATCACCTGTAGCTACATCAATTTCGGTAATACGATATGTAACACTAGTAGCTGTAGAGTTTAACAAACCCAAAGTTACTGTTCCTGAGGCATCACCGCCTGACGCATCAGCATATACTAATGAAGGGGTAGATAAGGCAGTAGCAAACTCTGCTCCTGAAACAGTGATAGTAATTGTATCGTTTACTGCATACTCAGCGCCAAGTGTAATTAATGTACTTGGAACAGCGATGCTCGCCTGTCCAGCCGCACCTTCTTGAGACACAACGTCAGCTGTAACAGCAACAACTGCGGCTTGTGAACTAAAAGCGGCCATAGCTAATGCGCTAGCGATTATAGTTTTTTTAAACATATTTCCATTCTCCAAAGTTTCATGAAACTGGAATAAAGATGAATTTCGATATTCCTGATTATTTATTTTTATGCACCTAGGCCGTCGCCCAAGCGACTTCCAGTGAATTGTATGTATGATGGCTAACCTTTGTCAACTATTAAAGATAGTTTTTATCCGGCTTGCCTGCGCACGTTAGTAACCACTCTACTGGTTTGATTACCCAATCGACTGTAACCAAGAAACTGTATGGTTTCAACCACTTATTAACTATATATTTTAATATATAGTTATTTTTTTCAATTCGTTACTTAATTTACCACGAATTTCGTCCCATTCGTCAGAAGACTCAATGATTCTGGGAGTCACCATTAGCACTAACTCAGTCTTGTCGCCCCCTCTTGTTTTGGCTTTAAACAAATTACCCAGTAGCGGAATATCGCCTAATAAAGGAACTTGAGTATCAATACTTGATTTATTTTCACTTATTAAGCCGCCTAAGATAATAGTTCGACCACTTTGAGCCACTACCTCGGTATCTATTGTTCGTTCAAACAATGACGGATTGCCCCCAGCTGAGGTAGAGCCACCACTATCCACTTCATTGCTGATTGTTTGTTTAATAGACATAATAACGTACCCCTGAGCATTGACAGAAGGCGTAACTTCTAATTCAACACCTGTTTTGCGGTATTCGATAGAAGTAGTTTGCCTATCACCGTTTATGGGGTCACTTGATGTTTGCCCTACAACAGGAATATCGGTACCCACACTTATCGCCGCTCTTACACCATCACGCACCACCAAAGAGGGCCGTGAAATAATATTCACTAGGCTGTTACTTTGAAAAAGATTGAGCGCAAGTTGACCAATTGTGCCTTGCAAAGCATAGGCTAACCCACCAAAACCCTCGCCAAAGAAAGCGCCTTCGGTCGATAATCCATAGTTGCCATCATTAAGCGCAAACTCAACACCTTGTTTAAATTCATCTGTTAGTGACACTTCTGCTATGACCACCTCTAACATTATTTGTTTAGGTAATACGTCTAGTCGTTTAATTAATGGTAGCAAGCTTTGATAGTGTGAACCTGTAGTTTTAAAAATAAGTGAATTAGACCGTTCATCAACCACCAAACTAATATCTTCTGAAGATGCAGATATCCTCGTTTTGGATCCTCCCGTATTTGTTTGCTGGTTATTCTGTTGGGCCGCCGAAGTTGAATTTGACAAAGGCCCTGATTGCCCACCAATTAATAGTGACAAACTTTCACCCAAATCAGTGGCACGAGCATAATTGGGATTATATATAAAGTACTGGGCATCGCTACCAGTTGCCGGTTTATCTAGCTTAGAAGCCCAATAAGATACCCTATCTATAATGGTCAGATCATTTGCAAACATGATAAGTAGCGACTGACGACTTAAAGGCACAAGAGAAATAGCACCACTTTGTCCTTTTGTACTGACAATTAGCCCTTCCTGCTCAAGAATAGGCGGCAATGCCGCACTCAACTCATCTATCGATATAAAAGTAGTTTGATATAAGCCGATTTGCCTGCCTTGATATTTAGGTTGATCCATTAAATTAATAAATTCTAATCCTTTAAGAATATCTCTTCTTTTGCCTTGCAACACAATCGAACTGCGCTCAAAGTCAGGACTGGCTGTTACTTTAGTGAAGGTACGAATTGAGTTAGCAAAAGAAGTGGGTAATCCATAGTTTAATGGCACCATTTGAATGATATCTGATGAAGAGTTGGGGACATCGCTGCTACGTTTTCCATAACCATAAGCGAGTGTGCCTTGGGAGCCAGCACCTTCTGCTTTATGTATATAAAAAATGCCGTCATCTACTCGTACGACATAATTGCGTTGAACCAATAATTCTTCACTGAGTAAAAATAATTTGCGCTTAGAAATATCTTGTCTGATGTTTAACGTTATTGGCTGAGTATCACTTTGAAGTTCATCCCCAAGGATATAACTAACATCTAACAAATCGCCAAACACATAATGTAGAAAATCTTTCAGTGGCAATTCATCTGCAGTGACTTTAAGCATATTGCTTTGACTAAAGCGAGCGGCTAGATCTTCAGGCTTGGTTATCACTGAAGAACCGTTTTGATATGGGCTTAAATATTCAATCTTACCAGAACGATGCTCAGGCTTAGTAGTATTGACTGAGATATCTGTTGGTGATTCAGCTAATTTTTGTTTGGAAGCCAAAAATGACTCATCGGGTGTAAATGGTTTTTCTAACGCGCTACATGCGGTTAATACTACGACTAGAACTGAGCAATAATATTTTGCTTTATTTTTCATTATTTTTTTCCATACAAAACATTGTCATTTTTTTCATACATGGTCAAAACAAATTCAGTTAAGGATTTATCTTCATTCGGGGCAAGGTCTTCAGAAATCAATTTAACACTAACATTGTCAATAACATGTAAACGATGCCCATGGATTGTTTGATTATTCATTATTTTAATCACTTCGCTGCCAGCAGACTGAATATTGGTGTTTTTTATTAAACAAAAGTAATCAGTACCTCGTCCACTTTCATTAGATAATGCAACAATAGCTTTCAGTTCCAAGATATGCTCATTAAGTAATAAACGAGTAGGACTACTAATGGCATCAGACAAATCTTTGCCATTGTTTGAAGTATCTTTTTCTAATACAGAATATTTTTCATAGAGGTTTACCAATTCAGATAGTTGCCCTTGCGACAAACCAACTTTTTTAATGTTGTTTAAATTCCCTGCTAAATCAGCGTTTTGTACTACGACATTTTTCTGCCAAATTCGATTAACCAAATCGTAGCCTGCTAAGATAAAAACGGCACAGATAAAAACTAAAGGCAATGTTCTTTGCTTGTTCACTTATTTTCTACCTTGCGATAAAATACTAAGTTAAGTTTGGTTCTCGACTTGCCCAACACACTATCTTTAATTTGAGATATTCGAAAACCAAATGTTTGAATTTCTATAAAATTGAGCTGAGCCTGTAACGCTTGAATAAAACGGATCGTGTCAACTGTATTGCCTTCAGTATTTAATAGCATGACATGACCAACCAGTTTTATGTCAGGGACAGTCAAAGCGGGACTCCATCCAACATTAACAATGTTTAGGTTAAACAGCTTTGTTGTGTCTTCTACCCATTGTTGCCGCTCCAATTGAAAACTGGCTGAATCAGTTGAAGCCAAAAACAAAGTACTGCTTTGTTCCAAAATAGAGCTGAGTTCAATGTCTAAGTTTTCAATTTGTTGGCTGTTGGCTAATACATTATCTATTCTTGACTGCTGACCTTGTAATAACTCTATTTCAACTAATTGCTCATTCTGCCATTCAATTATCGGTATAATTATGAAGCGCATTAAAATCAATATACCGATAACCCAAAGAGAGAGTTGATACTTTTTTAATTCTTCAAGCATCAAATAGGATCCTTATCAGAAGTCATAAGTTGAGGAACGTTTAAAGTAAAACTCGCAATAAATATTTCCTTTCCTCTATTTGTTCTAACAGGGTTGTCAAACTGGGCGTCATTTACATATTGGTTTGCATTTAATGTAGACAAAAGCGTTGTGGCTCTTTCAGCTTCGCCATATAAAACAAAACGTCCTTGATTAAATTCTAACCGCTTGATAATTGCGTTATCAAATACATCAGGCATCACAAACCATAACCTTTCAATGTTAATTTTAGACGCTAAGAATTGTGTTATCGCCTTGTACTCTGCAAGCTTAAGATCCACCGAATCATTAACACTTAGGACCTTATTTACTTCGCTGCGTTGTGTTCGAATATCGTCTGCTAAATAGGCTTTTTTACCGTATACAAAAACGCTAGAAGCCAATACATAAAACATACCTAAACAAAAGGCTGGTAAAATTGCTTTCGAAAGCAAAATTTTATTTACTTCAATCTTAGGTGCAACAAAAAAAGATAACAGAGAATTCAAAGATACTTTATTAAACGCATTGATAAATAGTCCTGCCACTCCAGTGTTTTCAATATCGACTATTTTAAGAGTATTTGGAGCACCAATTGATGTCGTGAAGTTAGCGGTATTAGAAATTAATCCATTCGCTATTTGAGAGTGTAAGGCGCCATTTTGTATTGTTATGAATTGTTTAGGACTACTATTTATTTGTAATATTACATCAGAGTTGATTAATGTTGAGTACAAATATGACTCAGGTATCAAGACTAAAGCTTGTGGAACTTCAGCGTTAATAATCCAAATATTGACGGATGTCTTGCCCTTATCTGATTTTATTATTTTGCTAACAACTCTCTGTCCTTCAAATTCGAGCTTAATAAGCTTTCTTACCTCGCTTTTATTACCCAATGGATAACTACGACTAATCTCTTGATAATAATACCTTGCCACAATCAATATTACTGGGGGAAGTTTATCGCTTTTCTTTTTTAACGAAAACGCAGCACTTTCCGCTTTTCGAAGTTCAATTTCATATACTTCATTATTATTAAAGTAACCGGTGATCTTCAGCAGTAGTTTACGATTTAATTTTATCGAAAATATTTTATTATGAAAGTTCAACAAGGTTTAACCACGATTCTCTAGATAGTTGATGGGAGGTCTGAAGTCACTATATGGTTCAAGTGAAACTACCCATTTCTGATGCAAATTAACATCACCCCCAATATATTTCAGCTCAAATTCTATCAAGTTTGAAGGGGCGAAAAACATTTCTTCCGATTCAACAACTCCCGTAACTCTTGAGAAAACTTTAGAGTCAAAAGCAGCACTATCCCGCATTGATTTAACCTGCAAAAACTGGCTCTCTGGAAATAAACCTTTTATTAGAGAGTTAGGTGCTAGTGCTAGATTAAAAAAGCCTGGATAATGAATCGTATAAGCTCGACGGATCATATCGTACTCTTCGGGTAGTAACCCCTCTATATGTAATAAATCTGAAAGGTCGTGAACGTAACCATCCCTTGCTTTATACCCAAATAATTCTGTTTCACTGGAGTAATTTGACGTTTCATTGTCAAAATCAAGCCAATTACCAAGCATTTCAGATATTTGTATTGATCTTTGTAATTGAATACCTAAGGAACTTAACATATTAACCAACTGATTTTTATTTAAAAAATGAATAGGTAACAATCCAGCTTGGTCTTGTACTGTTACTTGAATATGGTCATCAATGAAAAATGGCTCTCCATAGAAATTTTTGATGATAATGTTATTAGGCTTTGCTGAGTCACTAGCTCTACTATCAGTTAACAACGAAAAGAGAAGTCTATTTTTTAAATTTGTAAGCTCAATAAATGCATCCGTATTATCATTGAAATATTGAGCTACCGCTACCTGTTGGCGTGATGTTTGTGTGAAATATAGCACTAAAACAGACAATATAGCAGTTAGTAAAAGTACCTGAATTAATGCAACTCCTCTCTCTGAATAATGTAAATTCATTCTGTAGATTCATCAGTTAGATAATATTGAAGAAGTTTTTCAGAGCTAAAATTTAAAATCGCCACGATATCAAGGTTTTTACCATCTTTTACCAATTTTACTTTTAACACTTCGGGGGTCAATTTATTTTCTAGTCCAGAATACTCAGAATACCATTTTATTTGACCTGCATTACGATCGAAATTGGCATCCACTTTAGTAGTAAAATCCGACCATCCATAATACTCAAAATCTGCAGAGTCTAAATCTTTTAATAAAATGAATGACTTTTCGAAACTAATAGATTGCTCAGTTTCAAGTAATAAAGTTTTTCGCGATGATGTAGCCTGATACACCAAGTCAAATTTATCAATTTTATTTTTCAAAACGGTCAGGCGAAATATTTCGGGGTAGGTACTGTTAATAATGCCGCCATAGCTAACGGCTAATAAACGATCGGCTTTACCAATAAAAAACATAGTGGGTGAACCTGAAGAACTATTTCTAATAACAAAAGGCATCACTCCATTTAATAATTTGTCTAAAAGCCTAATACCTCTGGCCTCAGCAAAGTGATTATTAAACTCTCCTAGCTCTTTATCCCATTGATTTGAAATCGTGCTATAAACGAATGAGCCAGTAAACATAAGCATACTCAGAATAGATATGGATATTAGTAATTCAACTATCGTAAAGCCCTTACTGTGTTGCATTTAACCAACTTACCTCACTATAAAAAAAGGGTCTTTTGACTCCATTGAAGTTTACAATTAATTCTATCGCCCAGAGCCGAAATCTAGGTTTATATGAAACAACGTGACCGACATCAATGTCAAATTGCTCCGGTGGTGGTTTAAATTCAGATAATTCAGCCTTCCAGCTATAATTTGCGCCCCAAGCAGTGCCTTCTCCACTAAGTAAAACCTGACCATTGTCTCGGGCTCTCAAATCCTCAGCTATTGCAGAAACAATTATCGGTATCACGCCAGAAATCTGAATGTTTTTATCTGCACGTTCACTAGAGATCAACGCTCCACGGTAGGCTAAAGATATAGCAGCGATAGATGTGATCAGAATAACACTAGCGACTAACACCTCTAATAATGTAAAACCTTGTTGGACCTTATTCGAAGACATTTTCGTCAGTCCAATCAAAAATAGGCATGCTTAAATCGTTACCCTTAAAAGTAGCACTAAGTTTGAACGTTGAGCTAATGCCATTACTACTAAAGGTAATTAATTGCGGTTGAAAAAAGACATATTCAAACTGCTTTATTTTGATTTGGGTATTTTGAGTAGGCTTAATCTGGAAAACCGCTTTACCTTTAAACGAAAGTTGAATTTCTTGTCCTGTAATAAATGCTTTATGGCTTTGAAATCTTAGCCAAGTCTTTAAAGACAATAACTCTGCCCTCGCTTGGGCTTTTGATAACGAATCAATGGCAAGTGGCCCAACTAAAGACAGCAGAGTCCCTACTATAGTCATCACAATTAGTAACTCTACTAATGTAAAGCCTTTCAAGTTATTAATGCTGGGATGATTTGTAGCTTTCATAAATGTATCTAGTCACTAAACGCCGAATTCATTTATCGAAACCATACTCAGTAACATAATAATCACTATTCCACCCACTAAGCCGCCCATAAACAAAATCATTAAAGGTTCGAGTAATGTGGTTATTCTGCCCGTCCAGCTTTCAAACTCTTGTTTTGAGCGCTTCGCAATTTCACTGAATACCGATTCAAGGTTGCCTGATTCTTCACCCACTTCAAGTAACGAAATAAAAAACGCCGGATAGATCGAGGTTTGCCGCAAAGCTTGCGACAAAGAGTTACCTCTTTTCACTTTGTCTCGGGCAATTTCAAGTTCTCGCTTAAGATGATGATTAGACACATTGCCAATACACAAACTAAGAGCCTTATCGATTGCTAAGCCCGCACTTAGCATTAATGCAATACCACTATTGAAACGAATACGCTCAACGGTAATCACCGCACTTTTAATCACAGGTAAACTAAGTGAGATGCCAGCAAACCAATGTTTTACCTCAGGGCGTTTAAACAACACGTAAATCCCCACGCCACCAATCAAAATTCCGATAAACAACAAGCCTTGATAGTTATTCAGCCACTCACTAGCTGAAAGTAACGCTGAGGTATACCAGGGTAAATTATCCACGCCATCAAACATCGAAGACATGCGGGGGATAATAAAATTGAAAACAAAAAAGATACTTAATATACATACAAAAAGAATAACTAGAGGGTACGTCAAAGAACTAATAATTTTACTTTGTAAGTCTCTGCTAAATTTCAAGTCTACTGCTAGATCATGAAACACTTGAACCAGATTTCCAGAAGATTCACCTAATTCAACTAAATTACAATAAAGAGGTGAAAATACCTTGGGATGTTTTCGAACTGATTCAGCTAAACTACTACCGCCCTTAATATCCTTGCTGATATCACCCAATAAATTAGCCAGCACAGGTTTTGCTTTATTACGACGGATAATGTCGATACCACGGTCAATTCTTACGCCTGATGCTAACAACAAACTTAGTTCTGCCGTTAAAAACTCCAGATCGGCAAGAGTTACACCACGACTAAAAAGTAAAATACCTTGACCTTTTTGCACGACAGGTTTTATTTCCGATGCTAAAAGTCCCTGAGACTTAAGTTCTGCTATGACACCTTGCTTGTCAGTAGCGTCTAGTTCACCTTCAAATTTGGCACCGGAATTATCATAAGCACGGTAAGAAAACATAGCCACTAGCCAGCTACCCTAACCACTTCTTCTATGGTAGTAAGGCCTAACATAGCTTTATACAGCCCGTCTTCCATCAATGTACGTCTGTTTAATTCTTTATTGTGTAGCTTGGCTGCACTGGTAAAGTCTGCGCCTTTGGGTAACGACTTAATGTGATCATCACAGCGTAAATATTCAGTTACGGCCATACGGCCTTTGTAGCCAGTTTGCGCGCAAAGTTCACAACCCTTGCCTTTTTGAAGATTGATTTTTTCAATAGCAAAACGTTTAGCCAGACTTTTTAATTGATATTTTTCAATATGACCTTCTAGATTTTCTTCTGGCACTGCGCAATGCTCGCAGATTTTACGGGCTAAACGCTGGGCCACAATAGATACCAATGCAGCGTTTAATAGAAATTCTTCAACCCCTAAATCAAGCAAGCGAGTGTAGGCACTAGGCGCATCATTGGTATGCACGGTAGAAAAGACTAAATGCCCTGTTAATGCTGACTGCATGGCTATTTTTGCGGTTTCACTATCACGAATTTCACCTAACATAATAATGTCGGGATCTTGACGAACAATACTTCTAAGTCCAGCAGAAAAATCAAAACCAATGTCACTATTCACTTGTACTTGATTGATACCTTCTAATTGGTATTCCACCGGATCTTCAAGTGTGACTATCTTCACATCTTCATCATTTAATTCATTTAAAAATGTGTAAAGTGTGGTTGTTTTACCTGAACCTGTTGGTCCGGTTAATAAAATCACACCTGCCGTAGACGTTAAATCTTCTTTGATTAAGTTTTCAATATCATCAGACAAACCCAAAACTGCCATGTCATAGCGAATGCTTTCTTTACGTAAAAAACGCATCACCATGGACTCGCCGTCATTTAATGGTAAAGCCGAAACTCGAATATCAAGTTCTTCACTGGCAATTTTCATCTCAATCTTGCCATCTTGAGGCCGGCGTTTTTCGGCAATATCCATTCCAGATAATATTTTTAAACGCGTAACGATAGGTAATTGCATTTTAGGTGAAATTCGCTCTGCTTCATGCAACACCCCATCCACTCTAAAGCGAGCCCTATAACTACCTTCGTATGGTTCAAGGTGCATGTCTGATGCACCTTGGCGCAAAGCCCTAATAATTAAAGAGTTGAGTAAATTAACGGTAGGAGTTTCGGTAGCCAACTCAATTAAGCGGTCTTCATCATCACTATCAAAAGTATTAAAGTTGTCTACTGATTGACTAGAAAATCGCTGGGATAAAATTTGAATATCTGAATCCATAGCAATGAACAATTCAAACTCAATTTCTTCTTGAGATAACCATTGATTCACTTCCGGCTCTAAAGGATAAGCACAAGCAAATACCCATTTAGTACCTGAAACTTGCAAAGGTACCCAACGATTGTTTAATAATATGTTTTTGGATTGAGTTGTTAGTTCTGGCAATTCAGAGTCTAGCCAATCAGACACTTTAACCATGGGAATAGAGAAAAATGTAGAGTAAAGGTTTGGCAGTTGTTCAGTTGGCAAACTGCCCAAATTAACCAGTATTTGTTCTATTCGACCACCGATGCGGGATTGGTATTTTTCGGCCTGTTCAATATCCTGCGAAGAAACACGGTATTCGTTCTTCAATATATCATTTAGATTCATTATTGGTGCACTATATCTTCATCAGCGTCTGAACCACCTTCTTTGCCATCAGCTCCGTAAGACAACAAAATATAGGGCTGTATTCCATCGTTTGAACGAGAATAAACATAGGAATTTCCCCAAGGATCCGCTGGGACAGCTTTAGGTAAATACGGACCATTCCATCTAGGGCTATTTTCTGCTCTAAGGTCTTGTAAACTTTCAGGATAACGACCCATATCTAATCTATAAGTGTCTAAAGCTGTTTCAAAAGCACTCATCTGGGTTGCGGCAATGCCCCTTTCAGCTGTACCTAATTGTGCAAAAAACTTAGGTGCCACAAGTGAAGCAAGCAATCCTAAAATAACAATGACAATTAACAACTCTATCATTGTAAAGCCTTTGTTTATAAATCTATGACTCATTAAAACTACCCCACCTACGTCTTTTAATTTTTATTATTAATAAAATTTGTTACAAACTACCAATCGCCGCTACAGCCACAGCCAACTGATAAATAATTTGTGTAGCACTAGACCACAAAGTTAAATTATCAATATTGTCTGAGTCAAACGGAACAACTATTGTGTCGCCTGGCATAATCCCAACATTTTCACCATTACTACTAAACCAAAAATCATTACCTTTGCCTGGCAACTCAACCGAACCGTTAGAGCGAATGATATAAATTCTGTCTTCATCAGCTAAGTTCTTCATTCCCCCGCTTTTGGAAATATAATCTTCATATGATAAACCCGCGCTGAACAAATGAGAGGTAGGCACGTATACCTCACCAATTACGTTAATAGATTGGCTTTGACTCGGCACATATAGGGTATCTCCATCTTCGAGCAATACATTTACGATCGCATCACCTTTGAGTAAACTTTGCAGGTCAATAACTAAGCGCCCTACCGCGTCAACCTTTGTTAAATCGTTTAGCAGCTTTTTCGCTTCATCATAATTCACCACTGAACCAGCACCAGCGCTTGTCCTTAAACCTTCAGATGCAACTTGTTTACGTAGGTCTTCCGCCAATTTTCGTAAATTATTACGTTCTTGTATTTTCAGTGATTCGCGAGTAAAGATTGCAGCATTCGGATCTCCATATTGAGTAAGGTTACCGACCCGACTTAATAAATCTGAAAGTGTCTCACCTCGACGAATAGTATATTCACCTGGAAATTCCACTTCTCCTTTAACCGTTACTTTTAGTTCTTGCTGCCATGAAGGGATGGCAAATATATTGACTCTATCTTTACTGATTAAAGCAACATCTGAAACATTGCCATCTAACACGTCGCCCGGGTTAAATCGGATATGATTAATCTCTGCCACACCTTTTTCGCTGACCGTTGTTCGTGTTATTTCAGATTTCATCAAATAAGATGACTCTGTTAATCCACCCGCCGCTTTAATCAAACTGTTTACCGATGCATTTTTAGTAAGTGGGTACACACCTGGCACCTTAACTTCACCTGCTATTTCTATCAATTGCAGCGGTTTACCGTGTTTGGCTTGCTCGCGAAGCTTTACTATTACAGGTGACAACATACGTTTACGGGAGTAATAGTTAGTGTCTTTAAATTCTAAGACTTTTTCACGTTCAGCTTCCGTCAAGGTGATAATTGGCAAAGTTTGTTTATCTTTTTTTGCGTCAGATAAATCTAATCCAATATTTTCTTCATCAACCAGACCTACACTTTCCCAAAATAACCTGTCTTCAATTCGCTTTTGCCATAACTCTTTTTCTTTTAAATCGAGTTCATCCTTGGTGAAGGCCAAGTCAGCTAAACGCAAATCGCCTAAAACATCACCTTCAATTTTTGAAAAGACCAATACCCGATCATTTGCTTTTAGTTCAACATTACTGGTTGGGTCGTTGATATCTAACTCGCTCAAATCAATCTGTAATAATTCGATGTCACGATTTTCGTTGATATCTCTGACTATCAATACATAGGTTAAATCCGCAATTTCCAATAAATCTTTTTGCCTATTACCCAAAAATTCAGATATGCGAAGGTTTTCCTTCCATTGATATTTACCAGGGCGTGCAACCGCTCCAATCAAAGTAATTGAATTAGATACAAACGAGGATATTTTTGAAATAACAATCTGGTCACCGTCAACAACATTAATATCTTCATGTTTTAAGTCAACTGTCAGTTGGATCTGTTCACCATTAATAAATCTTCTAACATTAACTGCACCTTCGTAACCTTCTGCAAGCTTACCGCCAGCTAACTTCATCACATCTGTTAAGGTTTCTTCATTCTTAAGTTCGTAAATTGCTGGACGTCTAACTTCTCCATCAATTGATACTGTGCGCTCGATTGAGGGAATAAAAATCGCATCACTCGGCTGCAGAAGCACATCATTGCGTGTATCTCCAGAGTTAAGTAAGTCATAAAGGTCAAGGGTTGCAACCAACTTGCCTGCTCGCTTAAGTTGAATATTTCTTAATGACGCTATATCACTCACACCGCCGCTAACAAACAACGCATGGGTTATGGTGGACAGGGAACTGACACTGTATGCACCTGGTTTATGCGCCTCTCCCATCACAAAAATTCGCATACTGCGTAATTCGCCCATGGTTAGGCTGAGTTCTACACCGATGATTTGCTTTTTAATTTGTTCGGCCAAATAGGTTTTAGCTTCCGAGAAGCTCATTGTGGCAATTGAAATCGGCCCTAGTTTAGGAATAATGATATTGCCATCTCTACCAACCGTTAGGCGGTATTCTTCGTTTTCTTTACCGTATAATTGGACGACTAATTCATCCCCAGGACCAATGATGTAATTAGCCGGAACCGGTGTATTAGATGCAGGCGAAAATGTAGAAGGGGCATTTGCAAATAATGACTGTCCGTAAAGCTTTAACTCTTCTTCTTCATCGCTATCAGCTAAAGGATACTCATCTTGGTCATCTATAGGATTGCCTTGTTGATCAAATCGAGTACCTCTTGGGTATACATCTGTTTCAACGTTTTTATCCCTTAAATCAGAGCCATTAGAAATACCTGATATATCGATACCTAACTGTTTGGCTAGTTGTTGTTGTTGGGATTTAGGCAGTTTCTTAAATTGTTCAATCTGCTGTGCACTTTGTGCTTCAGCGTTCTGCAGACTCAACAAACTGATATAGACAAAAAAAATGATTAGTTTTGATACGATTTTTGACATGCATATTCCATAAAATTCAAAGTCTTAGTATTCAAGAATTCACTTACCAAGAATTGCTAATAGAATAGCGTATTTGTGTACCCAGTGGAATGCTTGAGCGGCAGTTATTCATCGTTTCGTAATTAGCAAGTTACCTGAGCTTTCAGAAATACTGGTTAAACCTATAATTGCTGGTATTTTTTCACAAAAACCATTGTTATTTTAACTAAACAATTATTTTTCGACATAATCCTCCCTTTACAGCAAAGCATCCCACTAATCATCATTAGTCAGATACCAATCTATTATGTTACTGATGCCGATTTCAAATAACTCATTAGGTACCTGTAAAATATTATTAAACTTTTCATCAAGAAGTACGTAAAACCTAACAACACAGGGCGAGTTCACACTGTTAGTTCCGCTTGTAAAGCAAAGCGGCAATTTATACTCTTCTTGTTTTAACGTCTAGCCTCTAGTATAACCTCGTAGCCGGAATTCTATAATTAAGTAATAAGCGTTATGGAGTGTGGGTTTAATAGACAAATTTGAACAACAAGATCCTTTTAAAGGACAAACTTCGACAAAGAAAGGCTGTATATATGACAACAGAAACAATACACACCAAAACCAAAGATTTCTTGGGTCACCCTGGTGGTTTATCAACTCTCTTCCTAACAGAAATGTGGGAACGCATGAGCTACTACGGTATGCGTGCCATGCTGGTGCTTTTCATGACGGCATCCATACAAGAAGGCGGTTTAGCCATCACTGTGGCATCTGCTACAGCGATTTATGGCCTTTATACAGGCTCAGTATATTTAATGGGGTTACCTGGTGGCTGGATGGCTGATCGCTTAATTGGCGGGCAGAAAGCAGTTTGGTATGGCGGAATAATAATAATGTGTGGTCACATTGTGTTAGCTATTCCAAATGACGTTACCTTTTTTATTGGTTTGATTTTAGTGGTATTGGGCACTGGCTTATTAAAACCTAATATTGGCGCTTTGGTAGGTCAGCTTTACTCAAGTGAAGACAAAAGACGCGATAGTGGTTACACCCTTTATTATCTAGGTATCAATTTAGGTTCGGTTATCGGTTATACCGTTTGTGGTTATTTACGTATAAACATGGGTTGGCATTGGGCATTCGGCGCTGCTGCAGTTGGCATGGGTCTTGGCTTAATTATGTATAAAATGACCCTAAGCAAATTAGAGGGTGCTGGAGCTGAACCCACAGTTAAGCTTTCACCTAAGGCTACAAAAATCAGTTGGTCGGTTATCGGTGTATTTTTACTGGTATTAACCGTAGTTTCCTACATGTTAATAAATAACATGATGACTTTTAACGCTGTTGTTGTAGCTCAGAAATTTGCAATATTCGCGACGGTCTTATTTTTAGGCTACTTTGCAGCAATATTTTTTCTTGGCAACAACTCACCTGATGAAAAACGTCAATTAGGGGCTTTATTTTTAGTCTGTATCGCGTCTATCTTTTTTTGGACAGGTTTTGAACAGGCTGGTTCTTCTCTAAATTTATTTGGACAAGATTACACTGATAGAATCATTGGTACCTTTGAGATACCGCCTGAATGGCTGCAATCTGCCAACTCTATGTTTATTGTTATTTTGTCGCCTTTCTTCGCAGCAATGTGGATAAACCTAGCTAAGAAAATGATTACTCCTTCATACGGATTAAAATGTGCAATTGGTTTAATCATTATGGCGACCGGTTTCCTTGTGATGTTCTTTGCCGCTCAAGTAGCAGCTACGGGATTAAAAGTTGCTCCTTACTGGCTAATCGCTACTTACTTTTTACATACAGTAGGTGAGTTATGTTTGAGTCCAGTTGCGTTATCAGCGGTGAGTAAATTGTCACCTAAACGATTTGCAGGTCAGATGATGGGGGTGTTTGTACTCACTTACTCTATCGGCAATGTAGTTGCAGGTTTGTTAGCCGGAAACTTTGACCCTAATAAAGTCGAAGATATGCCTAACCTTTACCTACAAATCAGTTTATTCACCATTTCAATTGGTGTAGTCATATTCCTATTTACCTTTAAAACGAAAAAGTGGGAAAAGTTGGCAGAACAACCTGCAAACTAATTTAAACTAAGAAGTACAATCAACGCCCAGCTAAGTCGAATGATTTAGCTGGGCTTTTTTATCGTTACTGATAGGTGACTCTATTTATGAAGTTTTATTTTTCGACCAAACAAATACCGCAACTCCAGCATTTACCTCTGACCTCAAGATTAGCGGCAATGCAATTGGCGCTAGGTAAACTAATTGGACCTGAAAAATTGCTTCTTAATGTATTAAAAATGCTGGTAGTGATCCCAGTTTTTATATTTATTATTCAAATTTCGACTAATTGGATGGCTATTGTTTGGGCATTATTAGTCACATTACTTTATCCTATGCTAGTCAAACCAGTGCAATACGGTTTATGTGCTAAATATATTCCTCAAGCTAAACCTCATCCTGAAGGAGAATAAAAATGCAGACAATTTTGGTAACAGGCGGTGCAGGTTATATTGGTAGCCATACTGTTTTGCAACTTTTAGAAAGCGGCAATCAAGTGATTGTGCTCGACAACTTATGTAATTCCTCACAGGAATCATTAAATCGAGTTGAAGAATTAACCGGTAAGAAAACGATTTTTGTACAAGGCGACATTCGCGATCACACGATTTTAGAATTACTTTTCTCCAAACATAAAATTAATGCAGTTATCCATTTTGCTGGTTTAAAAGCAGTGGGTGAGTCGGTAGCAAAACCCCTCAATTATTATAATAACAATGTATATGGCACATTAACGTTATGTGAAGCGATGAAAAAATTTGGGGTTAAAAACCTAGTATTTAGTTCATCAGCAACTGTTTACGGCGATCCTGTTGAGCTGCCACTTCGCGAAGATATGCCAACCGGTCAACCTACTAATCCATATGGCATGTCAAAACTAATGGTTGAGTTGGTGTTACGTGACTTGTACAAGTCAGACAACGACTGGAACATAGCTTTGCTGAGATATTTCAACCCAGCGGGCGCGCATCCGTCAGGACGAATCGGTGAAGATCCTAACGGTATCCCCAACAACCTAATGCCATTTATTACCCAAGTCGCCACAGGTAAACGTGAGCATTTATCTATTTTTGGAAACGACTATGATACGCCAGACGGTACAGGTGTCAGAGATTATATCCACGTAGAAGACTTAGCAGCTGGTCACTTAAAAGCGTTAGAAAAGCTAGACACAGGTCCGGGAATAGTGACTTATAACCTAGGCACCGGCCAAGGATATAGTGTTTTAGATATGGTCAAAGAGTTTGAAAAACAAAGTGGAAAAGCTATTCCTTACCAATTTGTGCCGCGCAGAGGTGGTGATGTTGCCTCTTGTTATGCCGACCCTAAAACGGCCAGCGAAGCATTAGATTGGACCGCCACCAGAGGACTTGCCGAAATGTGTAGAGACTCTTGGAATTGGCAGGCAAATAACCCAGAAGGTTATAAATAAACCACCACCCACAAAAAAGCCCTGAAATTTATCAGGGCTTTTTTTATCGGACTCAAACGTTTAATTAATGGCTATAAGTCATCTAAAAAAGCATCGATATCATCTTCCAACGCTTCTTCCTCAGCTGACTTTTCTACTTTCCCATCTTGCACTTTAAATTCTAAATTTTGAAAATAAGCACTTTTCACAAAAGCATAGGGATCAGCAGAAGAATTTAGCTGCTGTTCTTGTTGTATCACCGACGCTCGACCTTCTAATGCTTTAATACCAACGCGCAAAAATCCTAAGTAAAAATTAAGCCCATCAATCGGGGAATAGGAAGTATCCACAAAATCACCAACAGAACTGCGTATGTCACTTGGCCCTAGTGCGGGTATCATCAAATAAGGCCCAGTACCGACTCCCCATTTACCCAAGACTTCTCCAAACTCCTCTTCTTGTGTTTCTAAACCTATTTCACTGGCGACATCAATCAGGCCTAATAATCCCACGGTAGAATTCAGTAAAAAACGTCCGAGACTAATAAAAGTCCCATCCAATTTCCATTGCAGTAGGTTATTTAGGGTGTTGGAAGGCTCTTCTAAATTCTCAGCCATATTCAACAAACCTGTGCGCGCAATTTGTGGCATATAATCCACATAAGCAACCGCTGTGGGTCGTAATAAATACTCATCCAAGACCTCATAGTTAAAGTCCCACATTGTGCGGTTAATTGACTCTAGTGGATCTTTAGGATCTTCAAACTGTTGCGCTTGTTCATTAGCAGTTTGCTGGGATGCACACCCACCAAGTAGCAACAACCCTGTCGCCAAAACTAGAACACCTACTTTATTCATTATAATTCTCTATTTATCGTTATTGATTCTTCTGTCATCTCGTTCGCGCTCAAAGTCGCAATCAATTCACCTTGAAAGTCACCCGCTGACTGAGTGCCGTTTCCATCTAAAGACACCCTAGCAACCAACTTAGCTTGTTGTAATTGCGATAAGGTATAATTTGGCGTCATAGCATTGTCATCAGACAACTCAACTGTAATGGGGAATTCACCTAAAGGCAGTTTCACCACCGCAGCTGGCATTTTCATTTTTCCGCTACTTTCTTGTGCAAATACGAACAAGAAACCATCCTTAGGCAATTTTTGCTGTAATTCATCACTGATGTTAATCGTTACCGACACGCGTGTTGAACTTAGGCCTTCGGCAGATGGTTCGGACTGCTTCTGACTCACTTGACCTAACTCAGCCTGCAATTCTGAAATTCGTTGATTAACCGCCTGATAATTAGGATCAGTTTTTGGAATAAAGGCGATTAACCCTTGCCAATTCTGCAAGGCTAATTGTTTATCACCTAACTCAGATGCGGCTATGGCTAACACGCCCATAGCATTAGTATTATCCGGCTCTAACTTAAGTATATGCAACAACACTTGTTTAGCCTGCAACACTTGTTGCTCTTGCCCTGTCATCAACAGTGCTTGGGCATAACTAGATAAAGTCCCAATGTTGTTAGGCGCAAATTTTAAGGATTTTTCAAATGCTTGAATGGCACTATCAACCCGGTTTAAAGCACCAGAAACTCGGCCTAACAACATCCAGCCAGTTGCATCTTCTGGTGTCTCGACTAACTTTGTTCTGAGTCCTAAAGCAAATTTTTGTAAATCCTCTAAGGTGAGGTTTTCATCACCTTTGATTATTCGCTGTCCAAGTTCACTTGTTTGTTGTTGTGCAATCTGCCAATCATCAATGCGTTGAATTTGGTTCGCATAAAGATACACTCCAATACCAACCGACAGACTCAGCAGTGCGCCAATTGAAATAACGATGCCAACACTTGCGCCCGCACTTTCACTGGTTTTGGTCTCTTCTAACAACGCAAGTTTTAACTCATTTTCGGACTGCAACCTATCGGTGTCACTCAACAAACCTTGCTGTTGCTCAGTGTGTAATTCATTGAGTCTTTGTTTGATTAAACTTTTATTGGTTAGGTTACTGCCAGATTCAGCAGTACTCTTTTTTATCCAAGGAAATGCAATAAACAATAGAAAAATAACAACAGACAACGCCGCGCCTAGATAAAAAAGACTCATTCGTCACGCTCCAAAATTGCTTGGGCTTCTGCCAATTGCTCATCGTTTATTTGCGGCGCTTGACGTTTGCGAGATATAACGACTCCAGCCAAAGCGATAACAACAAACAATGCAGGTAACAACCACAACCAAATTGTCATAGGGTTTACCGGAGGTTGGTAATATACAAAGTCACCATAGCGTTGTTTCATAAAATCAATCACTTGCTGTTTATCGTAATCTTTTTGTAGCAACTCATACACTTTACGTTTTAAATCTACCGCTATCATCGCATCAGAATCTGCGATGTTTTGGTTTTGACATTTAGGACAACGTAATTCTTTGGTCAGGTCTAAAAACAAGGCACTTTTTTCAGGGTCTTCAAAGTGAAATTTATCTTCTGTGGCCAAGGCCTGACTACAAAAAAACCCCAACGTAAAAATCAAAAATGTGGCTAATATTCTATTCATTGCGCCACCAACTCGTCGTAAATGGCGGCAAACTTTTTGTTCCAAACGCGGGGATTAATATCACCTATGTGATGCAAACGAATTTTGCCTTGTTGGTCAATTAAGTAGGTTTCGGGTGCTCCCGTAACGCCAAGATCCAGTGACAAATCTCGTTTTACATCAAATATATTGAAGGCATACGGATTACCTAATTGATTGAGTTTTTCGGTTACTTCTTGCTGTACTCGTTCAACAGTTTTAATCCCAAAATCAGGATCAATATCTTGGTCGTAATACAAACCCACGATATGTTTACCTTCTTCTTGTAACTGCTTGAGGTAAGGCAACTCAATCGCACAGGTAATACACCAGACTCCCCACACGTTAAGCAAAGTCACTTTGCCAACAAATACGTCTTGGGTATAAGTTTGTTCTACATTCATCAAATCAGGCAAAACAAACTCAGGCATGGAATGTTCTAGTAAACTAGATTGATGGTCTCTTGGATCGGAAAACAATCCTTGATATAAAAATATAATTAATCCCAGAAACAGTGCCAAAGGGATTAAAAAAACAGCGACTTTTTTCAAGATGGTTGCTCCGTTAAAGCCGAGGTTGGCGTTTTATTAGCTTTAGGTTTTTTTACAATCTTAGTCATACGATAACGTTTATCACTGATCGACAATACACCACCAAACGCCATAATAAAGGCACCTAGCCATATCCAGTTAATAAAAGGTTTTACGTAAATACGTAACGACCAATCTCCATTTTTAAGCTGCTCGCCCAAAGCCACAAATAAATCTCTGGTGAAACCAGAATCAATACCTGCTTCAGTCATAACGTTTCGCTGAACTGGATAAAAACGTTTTTCTGCAGCCAATGCTGCCACCTTTGTACTATTTTGATACACATCAACATGGCCCACATCAGCGGTGTAGTTAGGTCCTGTATATTCAGATACATCCTTAAACACAAACTCATACCCTTGTAATGTCACACTGTCACCTACGGCCATTCTGACATGTCGCTCTACGTTATAAGCGCTGACTAATGCAATACCAACAAGTGTGACTGCAAATCCGACGTGGCCAGCTACCATGCCCCAATGACTAGGCGTAAGTTTTTGTAAACTTTGTACAATACTGAATTTACCTGACGCTATTTGAGGCTGAATACGCTGACGAATTTCCATAATAGTCGTGACCATAATCCAGAAACTCATGACTAAACCTAAGGTTGCCATATAGCTGGATTGTTCAAAACTGGCATTAACTAACACCCCAGCCGAAACACTTAACGCAAACGCAATCAATAGCTGTTTATACAAGGCCTGTGCAGATTGGCTTTTCCAGCGTGTCATTGGGCCTATCCCCATAAACAACACAAAAGGCACAATCAGATAAGTAAACATTTGATTAAAAAATGGTGCGCCAATTGAAATAGAGCCCATGCCTATTTCTTTATGCACTAGGGGAAGTAACGTGCCTAATAAGACCACTAAAGTTGCAGCGGTTAGAAACACATTATTGCCAATTAACAACACTTCTCTTGAAAACAGTTGGTATCTACCACTACCTTTTAGTTGCGGTGCTCTGTAGGCATACAAACCTAAGGAACTGCCTATAATCACAACTAACAAACCAAGAATAAATAACCCACGGCTAGGATCACTAGCAAAAGAATGGACCGAGACTAACACCCCAGAACGAACCAAAAACGTACCTAAAAGGCTCAATGAAAATGCCGAAATAGCTAACAATACAGTCCAAGACTTAAATACTTTACGTTTTTCAGTGACCGCCAGACTATGGATCAATGCAGTACCTACTAGCCATGGCATAAACGAAGCGTTTTCAACTGGATCCCAAAACCACCAACCGCCCCAACCTAGTTCGTAGTAAGCCCACCAACTACCTAGTGCTACACCTACAGTTAAAAAAGACCAAGCGGCAATGGTCCAAGGTCTGGACCAGCGGGCCCATGTTGAATCTAATTGGCCAGAAATCAGTGCCGCTAGAGCAAAGGCAAAAGCGACAGAAAAACCAACGTAGCCCATATACAACATAGGTGGATGAATAATCATGCCAAAATCTTGCAACAGTGGATTTAAATCTTTGCCATCAATAGGGAAGAAAGGTAATAAACGGTCAAAGGGGTTAGAGGTAAGTAACATAAACAAGTAAAAACCAATACCCACCATACCTAAAATGGATAACACTCTGGCTACCATTTTGATTGGAATAGCCTTACTAAAAAGTGCTACTGCCACTGTCCAAATTGAAAATATCAGCACCCACAATAAAAACGAACCTTCATGCCCGCCCCACACAGCAGTGACTTTATAATAGATAGGTAAGGTACTGTTCGAGGTATTCGCCACGTAAGTCAAACTAAAGTCATCGGTAATAAAACCATGGGTCAGGCTAGCATAAGCAAAGGCGGTAAATACAAACATGCCAATGGCCAAAGGTTTTGCCATGGCCATTAGTTGAGGATGATTTTTATATGCGCCCCACATCGGACAAATAGATAACAATATGCCCATCATCAATGCCAGCACTAAAGAGAGGTTCCCCAATTCTGCAAACATGATTATTCGCTCTCCCCTGCTTTACCATAACTGGCTTGTTCTGGTTTCACATGTTTAATGCCTTTCATTTTTTCTGCTAATTCTGGCGGCATATATTCTTCATCATGTTTGGCTAAGACTTCGTGAGCTTCGATATAGTTATTTTGGGTCAATACACCTGTTGCAACAATGCCTTGCCCCTCTCGAAACAAGTCAGGCAAGATCCCTTGATAACTCACAGTCACAGCTGGACCAGTATCGACTAGGTCAAAACTGACAGACAATGTTTCTTGATCCCTTTTAACTGTCCCAGGCACAACCATGCCACCTATACGTAATCGCTGACCGATTGCAGGTATTTGCCCTTCTTTGCCCTGAATAATTTCAGATGGCGTATAAAACAAGTCAATATTTTGGCTAAGTGCATACAACATCAAACCAATTGCGCCGCCCACAACCAATAAAATTACAGATACAGTTATCAAACGCTTTTGACGCCTTGGGTTCATACTTGTTCTCCGTTAGTTCTTTTTTGAGCTGTGGCACTTTGTTCAGCTGCAGTACTTTGTCCAGCTGTAGCACTTTGTCCAGCTGTAGTACTTTGTGTAGCTGCAGCTTTAATACGTGCTTGCCGCGCTTGTTCTTTTAATACTTGAGTGAATAATCTTCTTTTTGAAAAAAATGAATCACACCACAAAATCATCAAACTTAGTGCTGCGCATCCAAAAGACAACCAAACGTATACACCATAACCGGCCATATCCAAGAAACTACTGAAGTCTTCAAAGTGCATTATTGCTTCTCACTTTTATTAGCTAGGGCGACCACCCAAGGGCGTCTGTGTTCTCTTTGTAATATTTCGTTTTGCATACGCAGTAAGAAAATGGCGCCGCTGACCAGAGCCCAGCCTAAAATAGACAGCAAAAGTGGCCATAACATTTCTGCCGGCATAGAAGGTTTATCAAATTTCATGATGGTGGCGCCTTGATGCAAAGTGTTCCACCACTCAACTGAGTAATGAATGATCGGCAGATTGATTACGCCCACTATGGCCATGACCCCAGCAGCTTTGCCCGCCTGCTGTTTATCTTCAAAGGCTTTATACAAAGAAATCACCCCAAAAAACAAAAATAATAATATCAACTGCGAGGTTAATCTGGCATCCCACTCCCACCAGGTTCCCCACATTGGTTTTCCCCAAGCGGCACCCGTAATAAGTGAAACAAAAGTAACCGTTGCGCCTATAGGTGCTAAGGCTATCATCGCCATAAAAGACGTTTTCACTTGCCATACCAACCCAATAAATCCAGCAATAGCCATTGCGCTATATAGGCTTTTAGACAGCACTGCGCTAGGAACATGCACATATATAATTCGATAGGCTTCACTTTGTTGATAATCCATTGGAGCAAAGGCTAGGCCCCAAGCGGTTGCGACCAAAATGACTACTAGTCCCAACAAACTAAACCAAGGCAACAACCTTTGGCATAGATGATAAGTACGTTCAGTTTTAGCGTAAGGGTGTAACCACTTCCACATTAGTTTTGACTCACTCTAAGTGCATAAGCAATGGCAAAAGGAGCCAACGCTAAAGAAAAAAGAAACATAGCGCCAATGATCGCTAGTTGTGCAGTATATTGTAATTGCATTGAAGCCGATTCTACTGCCGATGTAGCAAAGATTAACAAAGGAATAAAGACAGGAAGTAGCAATAAAGCCAGCAACACCCCACCGCGATTTAATCCAACAGTTAACCCTACGGCAATGGCACCAATTAGGCTCAATAAAGGTGTGCCCAACATCAAAGTTTTTAACAATGCCCAATACATGGGTTCACTCAAATGTAAAAACAACGCCAACAAAGGCGATAATATGATCAATGGCAGAATACTGGTTAACCAATGAGCCGCAACTTTCACCAAAGCAGCAGCAGGTAATGAGGTACTGGACAACATTAATTGTTCTAATGAACCATCTTGAAAATCATCACGAAACAATC